>Ga0172381_10000693_pt1 | contig 41089 bp, 35 predicted proteins | sample Leawel6488metaG_FD_119754 | JGI IMG/M metagenome (GOLD analysis project Ga0172381, IMG submission 119754) | Leachate microbial communities from a municipal landfill in Southern Ontario, Canada - Leachate well 64-88 metaG | ecosystem: Engineered > Solid waste > Landfill > Unclassified | place... | reverse complement strand
TGTAAAGCGGTGCAACAAATTCTGAGAAGTCTCTTTGTCTTTTTTTCTTACTTCTAGTGACATAATGTTATTTTACTTTTTTGATATTTTTGCTTTCATTTCATCTACGACCTTGTCGAGTTTTATTTCTTTTTGGGCTCCTGTATCCATATCCCTCAAAGTAATAAAATCTTCTAATGCTTCTTTTTGTCCAAAAATTAAAACCCACTTTATTCCCATTTTATTTGCGCTTCTCAATTGGGCTTTCAGGGAATCTTTTGAAAATGATTCTGCTACCGGAATTTTTGCGTCTCTGAATTCTTCAAACAACTTCATACTCTTTCTCTTTGCCAATTGTCCCAATTGCGCCAAGAATATTTTTGGATCTTCTTGTTTGGCGCCAGTTTTCATTTCTCTGCTTTTCATCAAGCTCATTATTCTTTCCATGCCAGAAGCCGAACCGCAACCAGGAGTATCTCTTCCGCCCAGCATCTTTGATAGATTATCATATCTTCCGCCTCCTGACAATGTGCCAAGCGACTTTCCGTCTTCAGATGTTTCAACAATTTCAAAAACTGTTTTTGTGTAGTAGTCCAATCCTCTTACCAAATATGGATTTAATGTGTAAGGCAATTCAAGCTCGTCTAAAAATTCCAAAACCTGTTTAAAGTGAGCGTGGCAATTTTCGCAAAGGTGGTCAATAATTTGGGGAGCTCCTGCTTTTACTCTTTGGCACTTCTCTTCTTTACAGTCTAAAATTCTTAATGGATTTTCTTTTAACCTTCTTTGGCAATCAGCGCACAAAGATGATTTTCTTGATCTAAAATAGCTGGTCAAAATCTTTTTAAAATATGGCCTACATTCTGAGTCTCCTATTGAATTAACCTCTATTGTTAAATTTTTAAATCCCAACTCTTTCAAAACGTCGTAGCTCATCTGTATAATCTGTCCGTCAACTGAAGGGTTTTTTTCTCCTATTGCCTCAAAGCCAAACTGGTGAAACTGTCTAAATCTCCCGGCCTGCGGTCTCTCATATCTGAAAAATGGGCCAACGTACCATAGTTTTACCGGCTGTGGTAAATTGTGCATGCCGTGCTCCAAATAACTTCTCATAACAGAAGCTGTGCCCTCGGGCCTCAAACAAACCATATCTCCCCCTTTTGTGCGGAAAGAGTACATTTCTTTTCCAACAATGTCTGTGTCGTCTCCAACTGCTTTTTGGAAAACTTCTGCCATTTCTAGAATTGGAGTTTCTATTTTTTCAAAGCTGTAATAATTGGCAACAGACTCAACAGACTTCTGAATTTTTTTAAAATAAATCTGGTCTTCGGGCAAGACGTCGTGCATTCCTGTTAATGTTTGATATTTCATTTTTGACATAAGTTTAATAAACTATGGTCTAATAACTTGGGTTTGCTACCTGAGATAAAGCTGCTACCGGCAGAACCCTAAAAAATGCTTTTCCGATTATGTTTTTGCGAGGAACTGTTCCCCATGCTCTTGAATCATAAGAATATTCTCTGTTGTCTCCCAGGACAAAATATTCGTCTGCTTTTAAAACAATTCTTATTTCTCCATATGTCTTTAAGTCTTTTGGCAAATATTTTTCATCAAGAGTGGTTGTTTTTCCGTCCTTAATTATTTCTACTTGTCCGCTTGTAACATTAACCGTTTCTCCGGGCAGACCGATAACTCTTTTAATAAACCTTTCTTTTGGCTGTTTTGGATAATTAAAAACAATTACATCGCCTCTTTGCGGGTCGCCCAGCCTGTAAGAAATTTCATCAACTATCAAATAATCTCCTGAATGGAAATTTGGCACCATGGAATCTCCGCTCACAATGAACGGCTGGAATAAAAAATAACGAATAGGCAAGACTATAACCAGAGCTATTAGGGCTATCTTTACAAGCTCCCAAACAAACGAGAAATATTTTTTGAAGCCCCTCTCCGACTCTGGCTTTTTAACCTCAGCTACGTTATTTTCTTCCATTTTTATTCTTATTTGACTATTTTTATATTAGTTACTGTACCATACTTTTTACCCCATTGCAATACCCCAAAAACAGCAAAAAAAGAAGCCGTAACGCCTCCTCGTTGCGGCTCTCTGAAGAATCTAGGGTGAAGTGCAGGCTAGTGGACCTGCAAGGCGCGATGCTTGCGGCTTCGCGTTCGGATTTTGGGTTTAATGCCATCCGCCTGTTGCGGACGGCTCCTCCTAAACCAAGACGGTAGCCTCTCGTGTAGCACGTGGAGCTCCCCGAAAGCGCCGCTCTGTTTTGCCGCCATTAGCTGCTTCTCACGCCTGCGCGTCATAAGATTCCTTTCACGCTAGTACTAGTGGCTTGGGACAAAAAATACCCCTTCTCTGCCCATAGCCCATAAGTCGGATTTTCAAAGACCGTGTCTTTTTCCTATCGTATAGGCGACTCCTTTCTGCAAAATGAAATGAATAGAAAGCAAATCTTTTTAGATTATATTCACAAAAGCCCGTATTGTCAATGTTGTAAAAAATGATAGAATAATGCAATAATTAAAAAATATGATTATAATAATTGGCCTGGGAAATCCAGGCGAACAATATAAAAACACGCGCCATAATGTTGGGTTTATGGCGGTTGATGAATTTGCAAAGAAAAATGATTTTCCAGATTTCGAGTTGCAAAAAAAATCAGAATCTTTAGTTTCTGAAAAAGATGACGTTTTATTGGCAAAGCCGCAAACCTTTATGAATGAGTCCGGCAAAGCCGTTTTAAAGTTTGCAAAAAATACTCCTGTAGATAATTTGATAGTCATACACGATGATATAGATTTACCAGTAGGAAAAATTAAAATAGTCAAAGAAAGAGGCTCTGCTGGTCATAAGGGCGTTGAGTCTATAATTAAAAATGTCGGCAATGACGGACTTGTTAGAATTCGCATTGGAATAGGTTCGGAGAATAAAGTTGACGCAATAAAAATTGTTTTAAAGAACTTTTCACAAGGAGAACAGAAAAATGTAGATGAGGTCATCCAAAAAGTTTGCGAGGCCCTTGATTTGTTTATCAGAGAAGGCCTGGAGAAAACCATGAATGAATACAATAGGTAAAGATATAAACCAATTATTAATTGTTGGTATCGTACCCTACTTTTTAGATAAGTCGGGCGTTTGGTTTACAGAAAACCTGGAAGAAATACTGCAAGCCAGGCAAACGCAAAACTTTTTTGAAGATAATATAATCTTTTTAAAAAAAGATCAAAGTATAAATTTTGCGCAGTTTATAAGGAAACTTGACGAAATGGGCTATGAAAAAGTTTTTAAAGTTGAGTATCCTGGAGAATTCTCGCAAAGAGGAGGAATAATTGATGTGTTCCCCATAAACACAATAAATGCTGTAAGGTTGGATTTTTTGGGGAATGAAGTTGATGAGATAAAAAATCTGGATATCAAAATTGACGACGAAAAAAAATCTAAAGAAGTTTTGAAAAAGAGATTAAAATCTCAAAAGTTATTTTCAGAATTAAAGGGGTTAAAGGCGGGAGATTATCTGGTTCATTTAGATCACGGAATTGGCAAATTTGTGGGTATTGAAAATTTTTCTGAACAAAATTATTATGTTTTAGAATATGCAGAGGATGATAAACTTTATGTTCCGGTTGGGCTGGAAAGAAAGTTATCAAGATATGTTGGGTTTCAAGAACCAAAAATTTCCAGGCTTGGTTCTTCTATATGGCAGAAAACAAAGAGGATAATAAAAGAAGAGGTTGAAAAATTAGCCAAAGAACTTTTACGCTTATACGCGCAAAAAGAAACCGTGCAAAGACCCCCATATATAGAAGATAAGGAGTTGGAGTCACAATTGAAAGCAACTTTTGAATTTCAGGAAACTCCAGACCAAATGCAGGCGATAGAAGATATAAAGAGCGACCTATCAAAAGAAAAACCAATGGACAGGATTGTCTGCGGAGACGTTGGTTTTGGAAAAACAGAAGTTGCGATGAGAACAGCATTATTAGCTTCTGCCAATAATCTCCAAACTGCGCTGATTTGCCCAACCACAATTTTAGCTCTGCAACACTTTAACTCATTTAAAAAAAGATTTGGCAGATTGCCCATTAGGATTGCCATGCTTTCAAGGTTACAAGCAAAACCAGAACAGAAAAAAATTATCAAAGATTTAAAAGACGGAAGGATAGACATTGTAATTGGCACACATAAACTTTTGGCAAAAGATATCGGGTTTAAAAATTTGCAGCTTTTAATTATCGATGACGAACAAAGGTTTGGGGTAAAACAAAAAGAAAGATTAAGACAACTCAAATCAAGTTTGGACGTTTTAAGCTTGTCGGCCACCCCTATTCCCCGCACAATATATTTGGCGCTTTCGTCTTTTAAAAATATAAGCTTAATGCAAACTCCGCCAAAAGGCAGGCAGGCGGTAAAAACAGAAGTTTTGCCTTACAGCGAAAAAATAGTTGAGAGGATAATCAATGATGAATTAAAAAGAAAAGGGCAGGTTTATTTTTTGCACAACAGAGTAGAAACTATCGAAAGAACAGGGCGCGAAATTGGAAAACTTTGCCCGGTCGCCAAAATTGGATTAATACACGGCAGACTTCCGGAAAAAAAGCTGGCAAAAATAATGGATGACTTCCAGAAAGAAAACACAAATGTTTTAATTGCCACAACAATTATTGAAAATGGTTTAGACTTGCCCAATGTGAATACCATTATAATAGAAGACTCTACTCGCCTTGGGCTTTCGCAGGCGCATCAAATACGTGGCAGAGTTGGCAGGTCTGGAACAAAAAGCTTTGCCTATTTTATGTATGACACAAAAAACTTAACTCCACTGGTGAAAGAACGGCTAGATGCCCTAAAAGACGCGCAAGAGCTTGGCGCGGGATATAGAATTGCCATCAAAGACCTGGAACTCCGCGGAGCCGGAAATATCTTAGGGAAAGAGCAGTCAGGTGCCATAAACAAAATAGGCTTAAATCTATATTCTCAGGTTCTCTCTGAGGCAGTAGAAAAAATGCGAAAATAAAAAAAGGCAGAGGTCTCTACCCCTGCCTGCCGAACAACAATCATACTTGCGAGCGCTAATGTCTTTTGTCGCACAGTTGGCGTAACCGCCCATAAGTATCAATGCCTTTTGGCACAATAGTCGATTTCTCGCAATGATCACATGTGATTGTTTCATCGGGAATGCTTGCCGGCCACCGATTGAGGGTTCCCCCACATCCGGCATGTTTGCCGATATCATTGACCGGCAAACGGCTTTCTTCGGTTGCACTCCGATTCTCGACAATCACGGTAACTCCGGATTTCAAATGGATAGGCTCCATCGCGCATCCCCTTTTTGTCAAAAAGCTAGAATTGTGACCAACAATTTTTATACTACACTGAAACATGAAAGTTGCAAGTTTTCGTATAATTAATTATATGGTCAGATAAATCTGCCATATAATTATGCATTCGGTCAAAGTAAATAAACTTCGGCTTATTTACTTTTCTCTCATTTATAATTATAGTGAACAAAACATAATCGTAAAAAATACAAAAAATGAAAAGTTTAGTCATCGTTGAGTCGCCCACAAAAGCAAAAACAATTCAGAGATTTTTAGGAAAAGACTTTGTAATCAAGTCTTCTTTCGGTCATGTGCGAGATTTGCCGAAAAGAGAGCTTGGCGTAGATGTTGAAAAAACTTTTGAGCCAAAATATATTGTTCCAACAAAAGCCAAAAAGGTTGTGGCTGAATTGAAAAAAGAGTCAGCAAAAGCCGACACCACAATACTTGCTACCGACGAAGACCGCGAAGGAGAAGCAATTGCCTGGCATTTACAAGAAGCTTTGAAGCTAAAAGACCCGCAAAGAATTGTTTTCCATGAAATTACAAAAACAGCAATTGATAATGCTTTAAAATTACCACGACACATTGATATGAATTTGGTTGATGCCCAGCAAGCAAGAAGAATTTTAGACAGAATTGTGGGCTACAAGCTTTCTCCTTTTTTGTGGAAAAAGGTCAACAAAGGGCTTTCAGCAGGCAGAGTGCAATCGGTTGCCGTAAGACTGGTTGTGGAAAAAGAAAGAGAAATTGAAAAATTTGTGGCCACAGAATATTGGAGCATTGAAGCTTTGCTCAAAAAAACTGATAAGGAATTTAACACATCTCTGGTAAAAAAAGATGGGAAGACAATTGAAAAATTAGAGGTAAAAAATAAAGAAGAAGCTGACAAAATTTTGCACGACTTAAACGGCGCAGATTATATTGTTGAAAATGTTGAAAAAAAAGAAACCAAAAGACACCCCGCCCCGCCGTTTATTACCAGCACCCTGCAACAAGCCGCCTCACAAAGATTTGGCTGGCCCGCAAAAATGACAATGTCTATTGCGCAAAAATTATACGAAGAAGGACATATAACCTATCATAGAACCGACTCGTTAAACCTTGCTGAGTCTGCTTTGCTTTCCGCCAAAGAGTTTATTACAAAAACTTATGGCAAAAGCTATTGGGTAGGAACAAAATTTAAAACAAAAGATAACTCGGCCCAAGAAGCCCACGAAGCAATAAGGCCTGCTTATGCCGATAAAACTCCCGATTTGCTTTCAGAAATTGATGCCAGACAATTGAAACTTTATACTTTGATATGGCAAAGATTTATTTCTTGCCAAATGTCACCTGCCACTTTTGATTCTGTGTCTGCAGATATACAGGCAAAAAATTATACATTCCGCGCAAACGGCCAAACGCTAAAATTTGACGGCTTTTTGAGGGTTTACCCCACAAAATTTGAACAAACAGACTTGCCAGACTTGGAAAAAAACGACGAGCTTGATTTGGTTAAGCTGGGATCGCAACAGCATTTTACCGAACCACCGGCACGCTACAACGAAGCTAGCTTGATCAAAACTCTAGAAAAATTCGGCATTGGCAGACCTTCAACATATGCTCCAACTCTGACAACAATACAAACAAGAAATTATGTTGCCAAAAACGAGCAGAAAAGATTTACTCCGACCGAAATGGGCACGATAGTAAACGATGTTTTGGTAAAAAACTTTCCGGAAGTTGTTGACATAGACTTTACGGCAAAAATGGAAAAAGAGCTTGATGAAGTAGCTGAAGGGAAAGACACCTGGCAAAAAACCTGCAAAGATTTTTACACCCCTTTTGCCAAAAACCTGGAAACCAAATATAAAGAAGTAAAAAAAGAAAACTTTACAGAAGCAACTGATAAAATTTGTCCAAAATGCGGTTCACCAATAGTTGAAAAAATGGGAAGATTCGGCAGATTTTATGCATGTTCAAAATTTCCTGAATGCAAATACACAGAATCTATAGAAAATAAAAATGCTGATTTGGGAATAAAATGCCCAAAGTGCAAAGAGGGCGATATTGTTGCCAGAAAAACCAAAAGGGGAAAATTATTTTACGGATGCAACGCCTTTCCAAAATGCGATTTTGCATTGTGGGACAAACCTGTGAACGAGTTCTGTCCAAAATGCGATTCTATATTGGTAGAAAAAAGCAAGAAAATAAAGTGCTCTAACAAGGAATGTGACTTTGTTAAGGCTGAATAATGCAGAATGACATACAAAAAATAATAAAAAAGAGCTCTGACCCCAAGCTTATTGAGTCCGCTTTTGAGTTTGCAAAAGAAGCGTACAAAGACAAGAACAGGATTAACGGAGAAAATTATATTTATCATGCCACAAGAGTAGCCCTGGCTCTAGATAGAATGAGCCTTGATTCTGTGACAATATCTTTTGGAATTCTTCATGACGTGATTGACGACACCCCAGATTCTACAAAAGAAGTGCAAATTAAAGAGATTGAAAAAAGGTTTGGTAAAGAAATAAGCGTTTTGCTAGAAAGAATATCAAATCTCAAAAAAATCCGCTACCCGCTTCAGATTGGCATAAAAGAGAAGAAAACGCTTACCAGAGAAAAGATTGAAAATTTAAGGAAAATGTTTTTAGCGCTATCTGGAGACCTAAGAGTCACCTTGGTGGAGCTGGTTTCCAGATTAGACGGCCTAAATACCCTGCATGACCTGCCAGAAGATATACAAAAACTTTATGCTTTTGAAACATTACAAATCTTTGTTCCCATCGCCAGCAGATTGGGCTTAAGCGAACTTAGAAGAAATCTTGAGGATAATGCTTTTATGTACCTCTTCCCCGATAGATTCAAATGGGTAAAAGAAAACATCAGAGAACAATATGAAGAAAGAGAAATATATCTCAAAAAATTTATTCCTCACTTAAATAAAATATTCAAAAAAGAAAGGGCGAAAATATTGGATATAAATTATAGGGCCAAATCATATTGGAGCGCTTACCAAAAGTTGGTTAACCACAATATGGAATTTGAAAAAATTCATGATTTGATTGCTTTAAGGATAATCGCTCCCGATATCGAAAGCTGTTATAAAATTTTAGGCATAATACACAAGCGCTTTAAGCCCATATCTGAAGAAATAAACGACTACATAGCAAAGCCAAAGGCTAATGGATACAGATCTCTGCATACTACAATTTTTTCAAACCAGGGGAAGATAACCGAAATTCAGATAAGGACTGAGGAGATGCACAAAGAAGCCGAATACGGCATCTGCGCACACTGGTCTTATAAAGAAAAAATAGACTTACAGAAGGACAGCAAAGATTTTGAATGGATGAAAGATGCTCCAGACTTTTGGAAAACTTTTAAGATAAATTTTTTTACAAACCAGGTTTTTACCTTCACGCCCAAGGGAGATGTTATTGTTTTGCCAAAAGACTCAACCCCTGTTGATTTTGCTTACGCTGTGCACTCAGATATTGGGAATCATTGCGAATCAGCAAAAATCGGCGGCAAAATAGTCCAACTGAACACCCCATTGAAAAACGGGGATATTGTAGAGGTCGCAACAAATAAAAACAAAAAACCGTCCAAGGACTGGATAAGGTTTGTCAAAACTTCTCTTGCCAGGTCCCACATAAGAAAACTAACAGCAGAAGACGAATCAAAATTTAAATTTCCGATTCCTGGCTTTATAAAGAGAACATTCATTGAGATTTCAGAAAGAGCGAAAAAGAAAAGGGAACAAAAAAAACAAATAGGAGAGGGGGGTCCAAGGCACATTTTTCTGGCCGGCCAGAAAGGAATGCTTATACACCTTGCCAAATGTTGTAATCCCCAACCCGGAGATAAAGTAATGGCGTACCTGGCCAAAAACAGGGCTGCTGTTTTGCATAGAACATCTTGCAGTAACTTTAAAAAGATAGCCGAAAAATTCCCAGAAAAGATAATCGACGCCTCGTGGGACTAGCCTTGAAAAATTACTGAAAGTGTGATAATTTTGAATTAAATTGCCCGAGTGGCGGAACTGGCATACGCGTGCGACTCAAAATCGCATGTCCCTTGGACTTGTGGGTTCAACTCCCACCTCGGGCACATAAAAATTTATGCAAGAAAAACAACCGTTAATTTTAACCGTGCAGGATTTAAAATCTGGCAAGTTCACCAAATTACTGCCAGAATTTTATGATTCAAAAAACTCTGTCGAAAACTCTAAAGACATGTGGCACCAACAAGAGTCCGTGTTTGATCATACTCTTAGCGTTATGGAGGCTTTGGAAAAAATATTTTCTGACAATAAAAACATAGAGAGCCTATTCGACAAAAAAATTGACAATTATACCAGAAAGGAGTTACTCATGATTGCATCTGCATTTCATGATATCGGCAAGAAAGAAGCGATGGTGAAAGAGGGGGAATTCACCAGATGCACGGGACACGAAAAAATAGGAGTAGAAAAGGCAGGGGCCGTATTAAATCGTTTTGATTTATCTGAAAAAGAAACTCTGATAATTTTAGACATAATTGCCAACCACTCAGTATTTCACTACCTATTAAACCCCGCCAATCAAAATTTTGAAAAAGAACTAAAAGATCTACGTGAAAAATTTAGTGGATCTATTTATGCAGAGCTAATCATCCTATCATACGCAGACACTGTAAACAGTAAATTAAGAACAGCCGGACCAGATGAGTTCAAATACAGAATTGATTTTTACAAGAAAGAAACAGAAACATTGCAATAAACATAAAAAAATCGCCCACTCGGGGCGATTTTTTATTTTTGCATTCTACCGCTTTAGTTCTCTTATGTCTGCTGTGTGTAAATGTGGAACCTCGCGATGTTTTGAGGGGCAGATACTCAAAAAAGCTGTCTGCATTATTTGTAAAGTGTCGCCGTGAGAAACTAACAGTATACACCTACTTTGATTATTTTTTTCTATATCTGCTATAAGAGACTCCACCCTCCCTCGCACTTCTTTTGCGCTCTCAACGTTCTTTTCTTTGTGTTTAGGATTCTCTTTATCTTTGTCCCAAATCTTTTGATATGCCGTATTATCCGTTTTTTCCCAGTCGCCGAACCATCTTTCTCTTAGCCTATCATCAAAAATTATATCTGCTTCAATACCCAAAATTTCTTTAGCAATTTGAGCCGTCTTTTTTGTTCTTGAGAACGGTGATGAATAGATTATAGTATCACTGCCCAAAAGCTCGCTTTCTTTAGCCTTTTTAACCGAAACTTTTACTTGGTCCTCTCCTTCTTTTGTTAAAGTGTATTCTTCTTTTTTTCCATCTTCTAAGTCACTTAACACAATTCCTAAAATATTTGGCTGGCTTTGGCCGTGCCGCAAAACAAAATATTTATTATTTAAAGTGTCCATATCCCTTTATTAATATTTAAAATATTTTTTGGCTAGTTTGACTGTTCCCCAGGCGACGAGAGTGCCTATTATTGCGCCTGCTAAAATATCTGCAGGCCAGTGGATGCCGACATAGACGCGAGAGAAAACGATTAACAAGCTGAAAATATAAAAAGCTGTTCCTAGTTTTTTATTGTAAGCGTAAATTACATAAGAAAGCGCAAAATAAAATAAGGCATGCCCGGACGGAAAAGATCCCTCTAGGGGGTCGTGATAAACCAACTGATTGACATGCATTGCCGCAAAAGGCCTCGGCCTAAACCACAAAAACCTTATCGAGGTCCCAACAATAAAGCGCGAAACGCCTGCGGCTGACAAAGATAGAACCAATGGCTTCCAGTATTTTTTAAAGTTAACAGCCAAAATTATTAAGAACGCAGCAACCAGGATATGCTCAGAATACTCGGCAACAAACATGGCGGAGTAATCCAGCCATGCCCATTTTCCGGCCAAACCATTTATTAAATTAAAAAAATACAAATCTGGGCTCATCTTATTTATCATCTATGCCCGGCACCGGGAAAGTGCTAGCCAAAGCGTTAACTTCTTTTTTAATTTCTAATACAAACGGGTTATCTTTTATTTTTTCTTTAAATTCTTTTACTTTTGCGTTTCTCTCTTCCTTGGTTTCCGGCATTTCAGTTGGAGCAAACTCTTTTACAATCTTTGCAATTAGCTTCCCTGTTATTTCCATTTCTTTTTCCTTCATTCCCCTAGAGGTCACTGCCGGAGTGCCAAGCCTGATTCCAGAGGGGTAATACGGCACAGAAGGCTCATTTGGCACCGTTGATTTGTTAACGTTTATATCTGCTGCCTCCAAGGCTTTTTCCACAAAAACCCCTTTGCCTTTCCCAAAACCGACTAAATTAATTACCATCAAGTGATTATCAGTCCCGCCAGACATTAATTTTAGTCCTTCATCCATTAAGGTTTTTGCTAAGGCTTTTGAGTTTTTTACTGTTTGCTCGGCATATTCTTTAAACTCAGGTTTTGTTGCTTCTTCTAGAGCTACCGCTATTCCAGCTATTGCGTGTTCATGAGGACCTCCTTGCATGCCGGGGAAAACACCTTTATCAATTTTGTCTTTTAATTCTTGTTTGCAGAATATCATTGCCCCTCTTGGCCCTCTTAAAGTTTTATGGGTTGTTGATGTGACTATATCGGTAAAAGGAAACGGAGAAGGATGAACTCCTGCAATAACCAACCCGGAAATATGGGAGATATCAGCCATTGAAAGAGCGCCCACTTCTTTGGCAATCTCACTGACTTTTTTAAAATCAATTGTTCTAGGATAGGCCGTAAACCCAGATAAAATTATTTTTGGTTTGCACTCTTTTGCCAGCTTTAACATTTCATCATAATCTATTGTTTCGTCGGCCTTCAACCCATAGTGCACAAATTTATAAGCTTTGCCGGACAAATTCGATGGATTCCCGTGAGTTAAGTGTCCGCCGTTATCCAGCCTTAAAGACATTATTGTGTCTCCAAATTCAAGCAACCCAAAATAAACTTCGAGGTTTGCAGGGCTTCCAGAATATGGCTGTACATTAACATGATAACCGTCTGCTCCATAAACTTTCAAAGCTCTTTCCTGGCACAAAGTTTCCACCATGTCTACATTAACGCACCCTCCGTAATATCTCTTTCCCGGGTAGTTTTCAGCATATTTGTTATTCAAAACGCTGCCCAGCGCCTCAAGCACAGCAGAAGAAGCATAGCTCTCAGAGGGAATTAACTCCAACCCCTCCTTCTGCCTCTTCTTCTCCTTCTCAATCAATTCATAAATCTGCGAATCTTTTTCTTTTAATGTGGCCATATTTTTATCTCAAAACCTTAATTTTGTCCCCTGATAAATCTATTATTTTTGACGGCTTAGCTTTTTTGAGGTTACCGCCGTCTATTAACAATACATCTATCTTATTAAATTGCTCTATTATATCACTAATTTCTGCAAGCGGAGGACCATTTGATATATTCACCGAAGTTTGCGCCAAGGGTTTATCTATTTTATTCAACAATTTGCTTAAAAAATTGTGCTTTGGGATTCTTATGGCAATAGTGCTTTTTGCCTTATCGTATATTTTTATACCCTTCTTCCTCCGTAAAATAAACGTATACTTCCCTGGCCACTTCTTTTGTATAATTTTTTCCTGGTTTCCGTCAATCTCCGCCAAAGCTTTGGCCGTTTTTAAATCTTTTACAAAAACAGCCAAAGGTTTTGTCTTTGGGCGTTTTTTTATTTTAAAAATCTTATTGACGGCTTTTTTATTTGAAGCATCGGCCAAAAAACCATAAACAGTGTCGGTGGGGCAAATTACCACCCCACCCCTTTCTACTTCTTTGGCAATCTTCCCAATGTTTTTTATTTGAGCCTTAATTGTTTTCATTTTTACCCAAAAATTCTGTAACCTTTTTAATATCTTCAGGATTTCCAAAATCAAGCCAATATTTTTTGATTTCTTTTATTTTAACTTTTCTCTCTTTTGCCAATAATGAAATCACATCTGTTATTTCATACTCTCCCCTTGGAGATTTTTTAATTTCTGATATTTTGTTGAAAACTTCAGGGGTAAATTTATAAAGACCTGCATTTATTAAATCTCCAACAAACTCTTTAGGCTTTTCTATAATCTCATCTAAAAAGTCGCCCCCATCTCTTATCAATACGCCATACTTTTCAGGATGATCGTGTTTTAGTCCGGCAACATAGCAAAAATTGTCATCAATATGCATAGACTTCAAATCCTCTATAGAAAAAAGATTGTCTCCGTAAAGATACACAAAATTGTCTTCTTGAACTATATTTTTAACGCATTTTATGGGGCAGGCAGTTCCATATTCTTTTTCTTTTGGCCCTAAAATTTCGCACTGGTTGACTATTTTTATTTTACACTGTGATTTTTCTATACCAGCCGGAGGCTCATAATTTTGCGCAAATTCTTCCATTAATTCATTTTTAAAACCTACAACTAAAATTAACTCCCTGTATCCCGCTTTCAAGAGGTTATCTATCAGGTATGCCAAAAAAGGCCTTTCTTTAACCTTTATAAGGTGCTTTGATTTATCTTTTGATAATTCAAGCATTCTTGTGCCCTGGCCAGCGGCCGCTATCACAACTTTATTTATCATTTTAAAAAGCTAAATTAAATGCGTTTTTATTTAATTCTATATATTTCTGCGGAAATTTTTCTATTGCTTTCAATGCTGACTCTTTTTTAATAGGAATTAAATTATGAGCAATAGCATAACCAAAAAGGTATGTTGAGCTCACCACCTCGTTCTGAAATTTTTCTTTACAAATATCAGAAGCTGCAACAATATGCATTTTATTCTTTAACTCCAAAAGTTGTTTTTTAATTTCTTCTTTTAATAGCGAACCCTGAAAAGGAGATACAAAATCATTTATCAAAAATGTCGTCTGCTTGCCTGCTTTGGCAGTTTCTCGCAAGCCTTCAAGCATTTCCAAAGAAATTATCAGGTCTGCTTTTCCATTTGAAATTAATGGAGAATAAACTTTTTTGCCAAACCTTACATGAGTTTCAACGCTTCCCCCTCGTTGTGAGAGCCCGTGAAGCTCTGAAGATTTTACATCAAAACTTTCTATCAAAGCAGATTCGTCTATTAATGTGAGCAAAGTAATAACTCCCTGCCCGCCAACTCCGTTTATTATTAGATTAAATGTTTTATCCATAATATTTAATTTATGATTTCTTTTGCCTTCTCTCTAATAGGGCGCAAACACGTTTGCAAACTATTAAAGAGACTTCTTCTTTTTCTAAAAATTCTTTTACCGTGTCTTCAAGTTCTTTAATGTTTATAGGGTCTAAAACTTTTACATTTTTTACTCCGCAAGCTTTAGCAATTTCTGCAATTTGCAATTCTTCTGTATTGTCACCCATTATCGTTTTTCCCATACCCGGGTTTGTTTGATGCCCCGTCATTGCGGTAATTCTGTTATCCATAACAATCACCAGAGGATTTGATTTATTGTAAACAGTATTTATTAAGCCTGCTACTCCAGAATGAAAAAATGTTCCGTCTCCCATAAAAGTAATTACTTTTTGTTTTGGAGAAGATTTTTTAACCCCATGAGAAATTCCAATTCCCGCCCCCATACAAAACATATAGTCATACATCGAGTGAGGAGGCAAGGCTCCCATCATGTTGCATCCAATGTCTCCTCCAAAAACCGTTCCCTCTGGAGCAACTCTCTTAATTGTTGGCAAAATATACCAATAAGGGCAGCCTTCGCAAAGCCTGGCCGTTCTTTTTGGCAAATCAATTTTATTAACAGAAAACCTTTTATATTTTTTACCGGTAACTTTTGCTATAGCCACACAAAGCAACTCCGGGCTAAGTTCTCCAGATTCAGGTAAAATATTTTTGCCAAAAATTTTGACTTTTGGATTGGCATCCTTTGCTATTCTGATAACTTCTTTTTCTAAATAAGGATCTGTTTCTTCTGTAATTAAAACCCTTGTCTTTCCCTTTAAAAACTTTGCTATCATTTTTTCTGGCAAGGGATAAAAAAAGCCCAGCCTTAGTACTGGCAGATCCAAACCTAATTCTTCTAAAGATTCTCTGGCGTGATAATAAGAAATACCAGAAGCAATTACGCCCACTTTCCCGGGCTTACCAGAAACAAAATTGATTTTTGTTTTTTCGGTAAATGCAGTCAATTTTTCCAGCTTTGCCAAGAGCTCTCCTTTCATTTCCAAAACCCTAGGAGGCATTGTTGAATATTGGTGAGGATTTTTTACAAATTCCCCAGTCTTCCTTTCTCTTACTGATACATCCAAAAATTCTACAATTGCCCTTTGGTGAGCCACTCTTGTTGTTACTCTTAAAATAACCGGCAGGTTGAATTCTTTAGAAATCTCAAAGCCTAGTTTTGTAAAATCATAGCATTCTTGAGGAGAAGACGGCTCTAAAACCGGAACCTTTGACAAATATGCATAACCTCTGGAGTCTTGTTCAGACTGCGCCGAGCTATAACACGAAGGATCATCTCCCACAAAAATCACCATTGGGGCTTTTGTTCCCGTATAAGCCAACGGTAATAAAACGTCAGAGCATACATTAATACCAAAACTCTTCATATTTACCAACGTTTTCAACCCAGAAAAACTGGCCCCTACCGCAGCCTCCAAAGCTGTTTTTTCATTTGTTGACCACTCAACATAAACCCCTTTATCCTTTGCAATTTTAGCAAAGTTATCTCCAATTTCAGCAGAAGGACACCCCGGATACCCAGAAACAAAATCAACCCCCGAGGCCAGGGCACCCTGTATTATTGCATCATTCCCCAACAAAATTTCTTTTTTCATTAAAAAACTATGTTAATTAATTTATTTGGAATAAATACTATTTTCTTTATTTCCGCGGTTCCAATCAAAGCTTTGATTTTTTCCGAAGCCATAACAAGCTTTTCGACATCTTTTTGAGAGAGACCGGATTTTGCTTCTATTTTATCTCTTACTTTACCGTTTACCTGTACTATGAGCAAGACTTTTTCTTCTTCAATTAATTTATCATCATACTTTGGCCATTTTTGCTGACAGCATAAACCCTTAAACCCAACCGCGCTCCAAACTTCTTCCGCCAAGTGCGGAGCAAAAGGAGACAAAATCTTTAAAAAGTCACCCAGGTCTTTTCTGTCTAAGCCTCCGCCAGTTGGCGGATTTGAGGTTTGCCAGGCATTTACAAACTCCATCATAGAACTTACAGAAGTGTTAAACTTCATTAAATCAATGTCCTCTGAAACTTTTTTGATTGTTTTATGCAAAATCTTTTTCAAGTTTTCTTCAGATTTATTTGCCAACTTCTTGACCGCTAAGTTGTAAATCTTTTCAATAAATCTGCGAGACCCCACCACTCCTTTTGTATCCCAAGGAATCATTTGCTCAAAAGGGCCCATAAACATTTCATAAATGCGCAAAGTGTCTGCGCCGTATTCTTTTATAACTGCGTCGGGGTTTATAACGTTGCCTTTTGATTTAGACATTTTAATTCCACCTTCACCCAAAACCATTCCATGGGAAGTCCTCTTTTTATAAGGCTCTGAACCAACCGAAGCAGGAACTGCTTTTATGTCCCACAAAAATTTAAAAATAAATCTTGAGTAGAGCAAGTGCAAAGTTGTGTGTTCCATTCCACCGTTGTACCAGTCAACGGGCATCCAATATTTCAAAATCTTTTCATCAGCCAGGGCTTTGTTATTTTTTGAATCTGTATATCTTAAAAAGTACCAATTGCTTCCCGCCCAATTTGGCATTGTGTCTGTTTCTCTTTGAGCTAAACCCTTGCATTTTGGACACTTTGTTTCAACCCATTTTTTTATTTCTGCCAAAGGCGACTCACCATTATCTGTTGGTTGATATTTCTTTACGTTTGGTAAAACAACCGGCAAATCTTTTTCATTTACGGGGTGCCAACCAGCCTGCGGAGAACCGCCGGCCATAGCGCATTTTTTGCAAAAAATCATTGGAATTGGCTCGCCCCAATAATGCTGGCGCGAAAAAACCCAGTCTCGTAATTTATAGCTTGTTTTTGGCTGTGCTAAATTTTTGCTTACCAGCCAAGCAATTATCTTTGGCCTGGCATCAGCAGATTTCAATCCATCAAACTGCATTGAGTTATACAGAGTTCCATCGTTTTCAAAACACTCTTCCAAATTTTTAATCTTTTGAGTTAATGCTTCGTCGTCAGGCCTTATAGAAGTTCGCAAAGGTATGCCGTATTTCTTTGCCATTTTAAAATCTCTTTTGTCGTGTGCATCGGCAAACACAGCGCCTGTTCCATAGTGCTCCAAAACAAAGTCAGCAATCCAAACCGGCATCTCTTCATTTGTGGCAGGATTTCTCACGGTAATTCCTTTTAACTGCACTCCTGTTATTTCTTTATCTTGGTTTGTTCTATCTATGTCAGAAGATATTTTTGACTCTTCTCTGTATTTTAAAACCTCGTTAATATTTTCAATTTTGCTTTTATATTTATCAATAAAATTATGCCCCGGAGCTAAAATTAAAAACGTGCCGGAAAATATTGTATCAACTCGGGTTGTAAAAACTTCTATGTTTTCCTCTACTCCCTCAACAGCAAATTTTACCAAAGCTCCATGGCTTTCTCCTATCCAATCTTTTTGCTGAACTTTTATTTTTTCTAAATAATCTACATCATCTAAATCTTTTATCAGCCTGTCTGCGTAATTTGTAATTTTAATCATCCACTGCTCTTTCTCTTTTTTCTCAACTTTTGTACCGCACCTTTCGCACTTGCCATCAATTACTTCTTCGTTTGCCAAACCAATCTTACAGGAAGGGCACCAGTTTATGTCTATTTTTGTTTTATAAGCCAACCCGCTTTTAAATAACTGCACAAAAATCCACTGCGTCCATTTGTAATATTTTGGATCTGTAGTATTTATTTCGCGTGACCAATCAAAAGACAGCCCCAAGTTTTTCATTTGCTGCCTAAAGTTGTCGGTATTCTTTTTTGTAACCACAGAAGGGTGAACACCCTTTTTAATGGCGTAGTTTTCAGTAGGCAAGCCAAAAGCATCCCACCCCATTGGGAACAAAACATTAAACCCCTGCATTCTCCTTTTCCTGGCAATAATGTCTAAGGCAGTGTAGCTTCGGCAGTGCCCCACATGAAGCCCATCTCCTGAAGGATAAGGAAACTCCACCAAAAGGTAAAACTTCTTCTTTTTAGACCCTGTTTGAGCCTTAAAAACAGTAGAATTATACCACTTCTCCTGCCATTTTGCCTCTATTTTTTTAGGATTATATTTAGCCATATTATTCAACATATTGGCTAATAATACCAAAATTCTCCCCCCAGGTAAACCTTGACAAAACACTTCAGACAGGTCTGAAGTGTTTGATTTGGGTGGTTTGGCTATATTTTGAACAGATTTTGGGCGTTTTGGGTGGTTGCAGAGGCAACTTGGTCAAAGGTCAAACCGCGCAAATCTGCGATTTTTTGGATAACGTGTTTTACAAATACCGGCTCATTTCGTTTGTCTTTGCCTTCGGCGAAGGGGGTTAGATATGGACAATCAGTTTCTACTAAAATTTTATCAAGCGGAGTTTTTTCTATTACTTCTTTTAAGTCTAGTTTGTCTATTATTCCGTTAATGCCAATGTAAAATCCTATATCAATAAATTTTTGCGCCAGTTCCCAGTTGCCGGTAAAGCAGTGAATTGTGCCTCTTAATTTTCTGGTCTTCAAAATTTCATATATATCTTCAAAAGCCATTCGGCAGTGTATGATGACTGGCAAATTCAATTCTTCGGCCAATTCCAGTTGTTGTATAAAAACTTCTCTTTGTTTTTGTTTAAATTGTTCTTGTTTTGTGTGTGACTTTGGACGGTAATAATAGTCTAAACCAATCTCGCCAATTGCCACCACTCTTTTACTTTGTGCCAATTCTCTATATCTTGCTTTATCATAGTCCTCCCCCAGCGGAGCAAACGCACCTTCGTTATTATCCATTTTTAACTTCATCAAATCTGTTTTAATATGAATTGGATGCATTCCAATTGCAGCATAAATATTTTCATTTTTTTCAGCCAGCTCAATTGCAAGCTTTGAAGTTTCATATTTTGTGCCAACATCAATACAAAACAAGCCGCTTTCTTTATTGCGTTTTATCACTTCATCTCTATCGTTATCGTATGCCTTAAAACTTAAATGAGAATGTGTATCTATTATCATATTTAAATCATAACAGTTTTTTCATATAAAAAAAGAGCAGGTCGCCGAAGCTTCCTACTCAAATACTGTCTGCCAAACGACTATCGCTCAGCCTTCACCCTCAACTAAGAGGGCCTCTTTTCTGGGGACTGGTCGTCCGCCGGCTTGGCAACGGGTTCTCCGTCGCCAGTAGGCTCGGCCGTGTCGGCCGAAGAAATCTTGTCTCGTTTTGTGGCCGCGGCCTCATTACGCCGGATGGCGTCGAAAACTTCGCGCCGATGGACTGGCACTTCTTTGGGGGCCTCGACCCCCAAGCGGACCTTATCGCCCCGGATCTCGACCACCACGATCGTAATGTCATCATTGATGACAATACTCTCGTTCTTCTTGCGGGAAAGTACGAGCATCTCTACGTTCCTCCTACGGGAGAGCGGGATTGGCCCCGAACCAAGCATCCTCACCTGATTCAAAGAGCCATTTTTATTTTATATCAAAAAATGAAAATGTCAAGGGCTATCCTGACTTAACCCTTTTTTCGGTCTTTTCCTTACTTTTATGAATCGTATCCGGACTAAGGAGCCATAAGACTCCTCCCAAAAGCAAAAGTATCCCTATGGCCGGGGGATAAAAGAAACATAGACACAAAACAGCCGTTGCAAAAAGCAACAGTATCAGCGTGACAATAGTAATGCTTATCAGCTTATGAATCATATAGCCCTCCAATGTAAAAGTGCGTTCGTAAGAATCTTAGATCCGAGGGAATAAAGACTCTGTTTTCAACTCTACGACAGACTTTTCTATTTTACCAGATGTTTCCGGCAAAAATGGCTTTAGCATTTCTGCTATATTTCCCAAAGCAAAAAGCAAATCAGAAACAACTTTTTCTGTTCCTGCTTTTTGCTCCCAAGGTTTTTCTTGGTTTATATATTTATCGCACCAGCTTATAAGCTCCCAAATAATTTTTAAGGCTTCATTAAATTTGAACTCTTCCACCGCTTTGGCACAGACTTTTTTAACTCTCTCAATCTCCTTTTTAAGTTTTACATTTTTGCTTTCTGAGGTTGCGTTTAATTTAGCGGCCATAGTTATGACCCTTGAAACCAAATTTCCAATTCCGCCGGCCAAATCAGCATTATATCTTTGCTCAAATTTTTCATATGTAAAATCACCATCCTCTGTCGAATGGATTTCCCTTAGTAAATAATATCGCACAGCGTCTGTTCCGTATTTTTTGACAAGCTCTATGGGGTTTATAACGTTGCCAAGAGATTTAGACATCTTTTGTCCGTTAGCAGTTATAAATCCATGGATAAAAATCTGTTTTGAGTTTGGCAAGCCAGCGGACAGAAGCATTGCCTGCCACATTGATGACTGCTGACGAAGATTGTCTTTTCCAGCTACTTGAAGCCCCGGCCAAAAATCTTTAAATTTTTGCGAGTTTTCTGGCCAACCCAAGGCTGAAATATAATTTACCAGCGCATCAAACCAAACATACATAACATGCTTATCGTCGTTTGGAACCGATACTCCCCATGGCATTTTTTCTTTAAGCCTTGAAATACTAAAATCTTCCAAACCTCTTTTGGTAAATTCTTTTATTTCGTTGTACCTTGATTCTGGAATTACAAAGTCTTTATTTTTTTTATAAAAATCTAAAAGAGGCTTTTGATATTTAGAATATTTGAAAAAATAGTTCTCTTCTTCAATAATTTCCAATTCCAGATTTGGGTGGATAGGGCACTTGCCGTCAACCAATTCCGATTCTGTTTTTTCCAATTCACACCCAACACAATATTTTACTTTATATATTTTTTTATAAATATCACCATTGTCTGCGCATCGTGTCCAAAACTCTTGGGCAGACCTCATATGACTCTGGTCGGTTGTGCGTATGAAGTTGTCGTAGCTTAAATTTAACGCTGACTTTAAATTTTTGTTTTTTTCGGCATAAGCGTCGCAATATTTTTGGGTATCGATATTTTGTTTTTGTGCTCCCCTAAAAACTTTAAGCCCGTGCTCGTCTGTGCCGGTGTTAAAGAAAACTTCATATCCATTTTCGCGGTAAAAGCGTGCAACAACATCTGCCTGAATAATTTCCAACGCAAAACCAATATGCGGGTCGGCATTAACATAAGGAAGAGTGGTGGTGATATAAAATTTTCCGGGTTTTTTGGGCATTTTGTATGATATAATTAGTTTAGTTGATATTAACAAAGTTTTAACAAAATTTCCATGATTTTACTCGTACATCTGCTGCTTGGCGCATTAATCGGCCAAAAAATAGCGAACCCCTTTTTGGCAGTTATTCTGGCTTTTTTGAGCCACTATTTTTTAGATTTGTTTCCTCATATAGAATATAACATCGACAAAATAAGCGGAAAACAGTGGAAATTGGCCAAATCTCAAGTTATAAGCGTTTTGATAGATTTTTTTGCCGGACTCTCTTTAATATTGCTGTTTTCTAATAATAGCCTCATAACTTTTGTTTGCGCTTTTTTTGCTATTTTACCAGATGGTTTATCTGCTTTAGAATTGTTTTTCAAGAATAATTTACTGCGAAGGCACAACGAGCTTCACCAAGAAAAAATACATTTTCTAAAAAACAAAAAATTCTCCATGTTTTGGAGAATTTCCAGTCAGGCTTTAGCTGTTATCGCCTCTCTTGTATTGTTCATAATTTAACTATCATTGTAATTCGCCCTCCTTTCTCTTCTCTAAAATTTCTTTTATAAACTCATATATAATTCCAAATACCGGCACGGCAAAAATTGTTCCTAAAAATCCAAAAAGCTGCGAGCCTACTAATAAAGAAATAAGCACCAGCACCGGAGGCAAGTTAATCATTTTCTTCATTAAGAAGGGCGTCAAAAGGTTGTTCTCTACTGCCTGGACTCCCCACACAGCAAGCAACACATAAAGCACAACAAGCCACGATTGCGAGGATACAAACACAAACACGACCAGCAGTATTGCTGTTATTAACGGCCCGATATATGGCACAAAATTAAGAAGACCGGCAAGCAAAGCGAGCATAAACGCGTATTTTACGCCAAATAAATAGAACACTATAAAAGATCCTATGCCGACAAAAAGACATGCAATTATTCTTGCCCCAAACCACCCTGCAACTTTATTTTGGGCCTTCTCAAAAAAGGCTACAACCTGGTCCTGATATCTTTGAGGAGAAACCAAGGATAAAAATTTCTCAGGTCCCCTGTCTTCCAGGGATAAAAAGAAGGCAATAGTTAAAATAATAACCGTTGAAGACACTCCTCCAAAAAATACCATAACCGCATTTAAAACCCCCTTAGATCCTTTTTCTAAGTTACCTATTAAAGAACTCGTTAATTCAGAAAAACTCTGCGCCACGTCAATTCCCGCTCTCTCTAAGACAGGGCTTATTTGATTAAAGTATGCAGGCAAATAGCTGGAAAACTCTTTTAGTTCGCCCACAAACACGGGTGCTGTTAAATATACTAAAAGACCTATCAACCCGAATATAGAAAAATAAATCAATGTTATAGCAAGTATCTTTGGTATCCAAATCTTCTTTAGAATTCTTATAGCAGGCTCCAGTAAAATGGATATTGCCAAACCGAAAAAGAACCAAAGAGCGATGTCTCTGGCTAGGTATATAAAGTAGACCAATACTATGGCTACAAAGACTTTAAATATTGCCTCCCACGAAATTGATAGGGTTTGTTCTTGTGACATTTTAAATTATAATTTTAATAACTCCTTAAGCCTTTCTTTTTCTGATTCTTCAACGGGGCCTATTACTGACAAATTCAATTTTTCTGGCAAGAAAATATCCTTTGCTATCTTATTTATATCATTTATGGTCACTTTATCAATAAGCTTTAGTTTCTCTTCAGGACTTAAAACCTTTTGCCCCATAACTTCCTGCATTGCAAAAAATGAAGCTTGCGTATCGCTGGCGTCCAGCGATAAGGCCATTGTTCCCCTTAAATAATCTTTTGCCTTTTTGAGCTCTTTTGGCGTAATCTTTTTTTCTTTCAAATCCTTATATTCTGCCAAGACTAGTTCAATAGCTTTTTCTAAGCTATTATTTTTAATTCCAGCTTGTGTAACCAAGTATCCTATATCTGTCATTGTATCAATGGAAGTGTGCACATGATATGCCAGACCGTTTCTTTCTCTTACAGAAATAAAAAGCCTGGAGCTCATATTTCCTCCTAAAATTATAGCCATCAAGTTTAAGGCATATCTCCTTTCGTCAAACATATTATAGGCTCTCACCCCAAGACAAAAATGAGTTTGGTCTGTTTTTTTGTAATGGATTAAAACGCCAGGTTCTTTTTGCTCTTCCTTTGTCAAAACTTTTTGAGGAAGTTCTGTTTTTTTAACCTTTGCAAAATATTTGTTTATTTTTTGCTGTATATCTTTTGCGTTTACAGCGCCGGCAACACAAATAACCGTATTGCCTGTTGAATAGTGGCCGTTAAAATAATTTAAAATCTTCTCTCTGTTAAAACTTAAAATATTTTCTTTCTCTCCGATAATTCTCCAGCCAGCAGGCTGATCTCCGTAGAGTAAGTCTTCAAAGAGCTCAGAAACGTATGCTGTTGGCGTATCAAGGTACATATTTAATTCCTCAACTATTACTCCTTTTTCTCTTTGAATTTCTTCTTCTTCAAACTTTGAATTTAAGAACATATCTGAAATCCAATCTAGGGCGATGTCTGTATGTTTTTTATCAACCCTTGCCCAAAAGCCGGTGATTTCTTTTGAAGTAAACGCATTGTACTCTCCGCCAATTGAGTCTAGGGTCTCTGAAATCTTCAAAGTATCTGGCCTCTTTTTTGTCCCCTTGAAAAACATATGCTCCAAAAAATGTGAAATCCCATTGATATCTTTTGTTTCATATTTTGACCCGGTCCCAACTAAAATCAAAACCGTAACGCTGTTAGCATTTTTAACAGGAACGGTAATAATTCTTAATCCATTGTTTAATGTTGTTTTTTTATACATATTATTTAAAATATTCCTCTGTTAATTTTTCCTCTTTTTTGAATATTGATAAAATTTTCCATTTTATCCAAAAAATCATTGTCTTAAAGTATCCTTGTCCCTCATACCTTCTCATAGAGATTATTCCGTAGCAATCTGTAAAAAGCTTATACTCAGCCCCGTCTTGTCTTGCTCTTTTTACAAAATCAAAAAATTCCGCCACCTTTTTATTTTCGTTAAAGCCTGCTATTTTAACGAAAATATCTTTACTGCATATTAAAATTCCTCCAACCACTCCTTGATAAATTTTTAACCGATGCATCCAGTTTCTAAAAAAGAAAAACGTTTTGCTTCTAAAAGTATCTCTGTCGCCTTTTCCCAGGGGACTGCCGATTATGTTATTTCCAACTTTATCTGCTATCTTTCTGACAGCGCCCTGCTCTAAGTAGCAATCTGCATCAGAAAAAATAAAAATATCTCCTGTGGCGGCTTTTGCTCCTTCATTTCTTGCCGCGCTAACCCCTATATTATCTTGGAAGTTTAAAACCTTATCTGCTATATTTTTTGCTATCTCGTAAGTCCTGTCTTTTGAATTATTTACAACCACAACAATTTCTACAGGATAACCCTGGCTTTTGTAACTCTCAACAGCCATTTTGATAAACTTTTCCTCGTTGCGCGCAGGTATTATAATTGAGACCTTTCTATTGTTCATTTTCAAATTTACCGCTAAGCGCTGTTATTGCATCTCCCATCTCAGCAGTTAATTCCTCTTTTGTTTTATCTTCAGGGTTAACACTAGCCCCGATTCTCACATTGACTTTTTGCCCAGTCCCAAAAGAATCTGCTCCTTCTATGTATACTGGCACTATTGGCAGATTATATTTCTGGGCAATTGTTGCTGCTCCCGTATCAAATGGCGCATTCGGGTCAAACTCTCTGCCCCAACCGCCTTGCGGGAAAATAATAATAGGCTCACCATTCTTTTTTGCCTCTCTAATATTTTCAACAAAATTTCTATTAAAACCTCCTCGTTTTCCGCCCTTTTTCGTTTTTACAGGAATAAACCCCATACCTTCCATCACTCCTTCTCTAAACGGAGACCAAATTTTATCTACAAGACCCAGCACGGGAACTTTACTTACTTTTCCAGTAACATTTGTAATTATTCTTGGCTTTTTTTCTCCTTCCAGACCTCCAATCTTCTCTAGCACAAAGGAGTCGGGGGATATTCCCATTGCCTGCATTGCAATATTTTTTGGCTTGATATGATTAGCAGCCAAAATATAAGGTTTGCCCTCCAATTCTTTGATATTTTCGCCTCCGGAATATTCAATATCAAAGTTATCAACCCTGCTCCTTAACGAATCCGCAACCCAGCTCAAAGATTTTCCCAAACGAGCGCCCATCTTTTTAAAAACACTCTCGCTTTTCTTATGCGCTAATTTTTCTCCGTGGTTATCTTGTACTGGAACAGGTAACTCTCCCGCTGGTTTTACCGTCTTGTCCTCGAGCGTTTTTTCAACTTGCTCCCTTAACTTTTTTGCTTCAGCTTGTTGCGCGGCTTCTCTTTCTACCGCCGCCCCTAAATCAACCTTCAAAGTATCCTGGACTTCTTCCGGGATTTTAAGATCTTCCCCTGGCCATTCATCTTTTGATTCTCTTCTTTCTTCTTCCATTGTTATTGCAAAGAGTTTGATATTCTTTGCGCTAAATCAGAAATTTTTACTCTTTCTTGCTTCATTGTGTCTCTGTCGCGGATTGTCACCGTGTCATCTTTCAAAGTGTCAAAATCAATTGTCACGCAAAACGGAGTTCCAATTTCATCTTGGCTGTAATATCTTTTCCCAATATTCCCCCTGTCGTCAAAAGCAACAGAAAATTCTTTTTTCAAACTATGATAAACTTCCTCTGCTTTGCTTACCAATTCCGGCTTATTCTTCAAAAGCGGAAACACCGCCACCTTATACGGCGCCAATTTTGGCTTTAATCTTAAAACAACTCTATCATCTTCCTCTGTGTATGCATCAAGAAGCAAAAAAAGAAATGTCCTGTCGACTCCGCCAGAGGTTTCAACAATATTGGGAATAAATTTTTCATTTGTTTCCGTATCGGTATAGCTCAGATCTTGACCGGAATATTCAGAATGCCTAGACAAATCCCAATCACCTCGCCAATGAATGCCTTCCATTTCTTTTCCAACCGGAGATGCCGTATATTCAATATCAAAAGCTTTTTTGGCATAGTGAGCGAGCTTTTCGTGCTTATAAAATCCAAGATTTTCTGGATGAGTAAAAATATCCTTATACCAATTCATTCTTTCTTCTTTCCAAAATTCAAACCATTTTTCCATTTTTGAAGGGTGGCAAAACCATTGCAAATCCCACTGTTCAAATTCCCTCTGTCTAAACAAGAAGTTTCCCGGAGTAACTTCGTTTCTGAAAGCTTTTCCAATTTGGACAATTCCAAAAGGAACTTTTATCCTAGTTGAATCTACAACGTTTTTAAAATCTAAATAAATTGTCTGGCATGCTTCGCCCCTCAAATAAGCATCCGTCTTTTCGCCCTCAACCACTCCAAGTTTAGTTGGAACCAAAATATTAAATATTTTTGGTTCGGTTAGGGCGCCTCCGCAATCCGGACATTTTTCACCGGCAATATCATCTGCCTTGAAACGGTGATGGCACTTTTTGCATTCAACAAGCGGATCAACAAAATTCTTCACATGTCCCGACGCCTCCCACACTTTAGGATTTGTAATTATAGCGCCATCTATTCCAACTATGTTTTCGTGTTCTTTGGTCATCCATTTCCACCATAATCTTTTTAGATTATTTTTCATTTCCACACCCAATGGACCGTAATCATAAAATCCCTGTAAGCCTCCGTAAATTTCAGAACCGGGGAACACAAAGCCCCTTCTTTTACATAAAGATATAACCTTATCCATTAAACCTGCATTATTTTCTTGAATTTTTGCCATATGTTTAAACTTTAATTGCTTCATCTTAACCCTTTAAGCCCCAAAATTCAACCTAAAAGCCCCTCTTCGGGGCTTTTTTGCCTCTTAGGGCAAAGGTATAAAGTTATGAAATTGCCAGGGGTCTTTTTCTGGTTTGCTTTTCTTGTTTTCCTTGAAATATATCTTTCTTGTTTTTAACGGAGTCCAGTCAGAAGGCGTTGAAATAAAATCTCCAAGATAAGGCTTGGCAATATTCAAAACAAAGTCATGAGGTAAATCATCTGGCAAACAAAATCCTTTTTTAGGATTTTCGATCATATATCTTATTGCCGCTATAACGCCAGCTGCTACTTGCAAAGTTGTTGCATTCTGGCCCGGAGCAATTTCTCTAGCCTTCTCTATGCTTAAGGAACTTCCAGTCCACCATGAATTAAATTTATGGCCCATCATTAGAGCTCCTAATATATCTTTTCCATGAGTTATTTCGTCTGTCAAAATTCTTATCTTGGGTTGAATATTATATCTTCTGGCTTTCAGTTCAACCAATGATGAAAGCGCTTCGTGGCATGGCATATAAGCATAATGCACTGTTGGACGGTAGACAGCCTTGTCCTTTTTCCAGACCGTAAGTCTGTCTGAGATACCAAAGGCTTCTCCGTGCCTTACAATCATTCCTTCTATCTCCTCAACCTCCGGAACCCAAGATCTTACCCAAGTATTTATTCCCATTCTTGCCAAAAATATCTGATTTTTTGGCCCAACTGGAGCCTTAAAAGCCAGCTCTGGTAATTTCTTCTCATGAGTACCCCAGCCCATTTCAGCTGGCGCTACGCCCTCCTCTCTAAATCCTTCCACAGACCAAGTGTTAACAAATTCATCAACTTCTTTGGGTTTATTTGTTATTTGTGTGTCCCTTTCTGAACAGTGGATTACTTTCACCCCAAGCGCTTGCGCTAAATGTGCAAAGTCTAAATCTTCTTTATACTCTTTGATTTTCTCCAAATCTTTAGCCGAAGCCTTATTCTCTGCGATAACTTTGGCGGCAATGTCAAGCAACCCTTGTTTGACAAAGTGCGAGATTAAGCCGGGGTTAGCTCCGTGGTCAACAACAGCTGTAGCAGAATCTTTGGGCCACTTTTTTATCATTTCGCCCAGCTTCATTTGCCTATGATAAAGCGTCTTCTCAAATATCTTTTTCGGCTCATTTGGGTCCCAAAGTTCAACAGACGCATTCATATATAGAACATTGTGGTCATGACACCATTTTATAATATCGCAAGCTCCAATATTCCATGCCAAATCAACCACCATACCGTTGTTGCCGGCATATTTTTCTAAAATAGAATTTAAATTTTCTGGAGTTATTTCTTCCTTAAAAAATTTAATCCCTGTATCAGTAAATTGTTTTATTTTTTCCGACTTATCTTCTATGTCTATTACTGTTATTTTTTCTCTTGGAATATCTATGTGCTCCAGAATGATTGGCAGGGAACATTGAGAAACAGCCCCATACCCTATAATCAAAATATTATTATTAAATTTTATCTTGTCCATCTTGTTTTTGATAACGGATTCAGAAAATTCATTTTGCGGTCTTAACAAAATAATCTTTATAAATTTGCTGAAATCGCGAATATGCATTTTCTAATTTATTTTTTTAATTTTTTAAATTTATTTTTTTATTTTAACTTCTATTCAAAAATAATGCAATAAAAAAATTCGGGGGGGGTTTCCGAATTTTTTTAGATATTTTGATTATTGTACTATGCCTCCGCCAGAATTAGCAAAGTCGTCCGGCAGACTTGTACTCACTCCGGAGTCTTGAGCCGTAATAACAGTATTTGTAAATTGGTTCTCTCCTGAAATTTGCACCTGACCGATAAGCGGAGCTGAAGACCCTTTTTGGCTGGTTGTAGGGTTCAAAGATATCTGAAAAGAAATCGTATATGGGTCTCCTTTTACGCCCGTGCCGGCCGCAATATCGCCCGAGGACCAGACAATTTCTCTGCTAACCGAGTCAAAAGAAAATTTCGAAGATTCATCTTGTGGCATAATCTTTCCGGTCAAATTAACATTTGGGGGTAAAACTGCTTTCACTTTGACATTTTTAGCATCGCTAAAATAATTTTTGATATTCCAGGTTATTGTATAAGTTGTTGCCTTTCCTGCTTTAGGCGGGATTGGCCCGGAATTTATAATGTCATAATTTTTGAAAAAAGCTTCTTGAGAAATCGCCAATCCGGAATTAACTTTTATTGAAAATTTCTGAGTAATTTGCGAGATATTAACTTCGTTAGTTATCACTGCATCGCTTGCGCTAGAACCAGCTGGCAACCAGTCACTTTTTACCTTCACCGTAAAATCCACCTCTGCCTGCTCTTGTACATCAAGATTCCTTAGCTGTGGTGTCTGCGTAGAATCCCAGACTATCATATTATCATTTGACTGAGCTTGGCCATTTTGCACTTGAAGAGTTGATAAATCTAATGCTGCCCCGTCTATTTTCGCCACCGCAAACAAGTTATCAAATGGAGTAGACCCAATGTTCCTGAAAAAAATCTGGTAATGCAAAGTTTCGCCAGGCGAAGCTACATACTCGGCAGAACCGTTTATTTGCTGGGTAATAATCAAAAGGGGCTGGATAATTTTTACGTCTGCGCTGGCTTGTTTTATGATAACAAAATTTCCGTTCTGCCACATTCCTAATTCAGCAATAAAGGTTAAATTTTGGTTTGTATCAGCTGAAACTTTCCCAGTGATATTGATCCTTCCTCCTTGAGCCTTATTTAGAGTTGGAAGTTTCCATTCTGTCTGATCTAAAGAAGAGGGGTCTGAAGATTCAAAGTCAAAACCAGAAATAGAATTCACTCTCATACTAAGATTTTCTAGCGGATAATCTATATTAGAAAAATAATTGATCGAGTACTGCAGGCTTTTCCCTTTCTCCCCCTTGGTTGGCAAATCGAAATCCAGTGTTATGGGCACCGAATTAATTTTGGTTGTGAATGTAGTGCTTGATTCGTATCTTGCTGTTAAATTTTTTGGCACATAGGAAAGAGATGCTTTTGCGGTTTTTAAATCGTCCTCCTTGCCCAAAAGCCTTGCCTTAATCTTTACCAATTCCTCTCCGCCAGGGTACACGTCTTTTAAGTCTTGGCTTATTATTGTTTTTCCGTCCTCTGTCAAAGAATTGTCCGGCATATAAAAAAGCAATTTGGGGTTTTGCAAAACAAAGTTTCCGTTATTTTTATATTTAATTGTGTATTCCATCTCATCTCCAGCCTTGACCGTGTCCGGCCCCAAAATCTCCAAGCGGAGAATTTCCTTCGAAAACATGCTCTCTTTGTAAAACCAGAATACGATAAAACCGACTATTATAATCAAAAATGAGATAATAAAAAGTAATTTTTTGTTCATGTTATCTTGCTATTAAAAAATAATTTTTAAGTTTTGAAATTTGCCAAATCAAAAGAGTATTCAATGCAAGTATTATCACAAAGATAAGAATTAAAGAATTTCCTCCCAAAAATATACCGCCCATTATGGCAACTATTGCAGCACCCATTGTAGTCACAATGTTATCCATACCTACTCCAACCAAAGCGTCTCCAATTCTCCCTTTTGGATTTACTGTAAAATTATGCACCACAATCATTTCTCCAATGCATCCTATAACTCCTGCCAAAACACCGGCCACCACAAAGGGCGTGCCCGTGATTGAACAAAATACTTGTACTGCTTTTACCATGCTTTCAGCAGCAAACAATATAGCTATTCCGGAAGTGATTAAATAAGCCAATATTGTAATTGTAGATTTTTTGCTGAAATACTTTTCTTCTTTTTCTACTTCTTCCACCAAAATATTATCTCTCTTTGTATTCCTAAAATAATACATTGTCAGAATACATAAAAACAAAATTACAAAACCAACAGGTTTTACCAACTGATAAAGATCTCCTTTTATATTCGCAGGAGGATTTGCCACCTGGCCAAAAATCACCATAGATAAAACAACCACCGTTGTTAAAACAGTCAGAACATTAAGAATGTCCAAAGATGTGTCTATTTCGCGAAGAGACGGTTTCCTTATATGCTCATCCATTGGAGTAACTTTGCCCATTTTTTTTATGCCCGGCAACATTGCCACCGATGATCCTTTTTTGTTTGCTATATTCTGTCTATAAACACACCAGACTGCGTGAGCTATATTGTATATATTAGAGCCGAAAGTTGTGGCAGCAGCTATAATAGCAAAGTTTATTGCCAGTCCGTAATTCTCTCTTACCAAGCCCAAAGATATAACAGCAGACACAATACCCAAAACCATGTCTGGGAAAGCCGTGCCCAGCGACTGCAATAATCCGCTGGCAATTTTTGTCCTTTCGCTCAAAACCTCTGTTGTTTCTTCTATTATTTCGGCTATTCCTTTTAATACATAAAAAGCTCCAACTCCGATTATTACAATAACGCTCGTCATCCTCAACCATAAAACATAATTCTCGTCTAAAAATCCTTCTAAATAAAAGCGAAGAATCAAAGCGCATATCACCAAGACGAGCAAATGCACAAAACTGTTCTTTTTTGTTTTCATATATTATTGTTTGATTTTTATTAATTTATTATACACCCATTATTAACAATGCGCAGGGCAAAATGCGCGAGTGGCATTTTCTGAAATGGTTTCAAGCAGTTTTTGAGAGTTAGGCTCAACTTTCAATTTAGATAATATCTGCCAGTCTTTTTGTAAAATAAGCCTTAAAATTTTGACCACGTCTGAATTTATTTTTTGACAGGTCCCATAATCCTTAGCTATTTTTACACAGTCTCCACAAACTACTCCGCCCTCTTTGTTTGAAAAGTAGATATTATTAGGGTTTAGATTATTATGGCAGTGCGCGCAATTTTTGGTTTGCAAACAATATCCCTGCAATGATAAAAAATTCCAGAAAAAATAATGAAATATAAATTTATTGTTGCTTTCCTTAAATTTATTTAAAACATCAACCAATAAATCAAACGTTGCAATATCTTTTTCTTGTCCTTTTAAAAAAATATCCATAACATCTGCCATTTGGCAGACTGCTTTCAGCTTTTTATAATCTTCAAATATATTTATGCTTTTTTTAATTTTGATTGCATCAGTAAGAGTTTTACTATGCCTGCCTTGTATAAATTCAATCTCTGACAAATAGAACAAATCAATATTGGGCCGTAACTTTGAAGCAGTTTTTCTTATGGCGCGCGCATTTATATCTATTCTGCCAAAATCTTTTGTAAAAATCGCAAAGGCTTGGTCGGCCTCCAGCCTCTCTTCTTTTTTAAAAACAAAACCCTCTGTCCTGTATTTTAAGGTCATTTTATCCCTCCTATCTTTTTAAAAAACTTAATTTGTTTTCTTAATGTTTCTTTTTTCTTCATATCACCGGTTGTCGCCCACTCCCTGCCCAAACGCCTTACATTAAGCTTCAAGTCTTCTTTAGAAATATTCCTTCCATATAATGGCGCAAATGTTTCCTTCTCCAATTTTGTTCTTTCTATGGGACTCAAATTCATGCGTAAATCTCTTTGGACCTTGGCAATTTTAGGATCAAATCTTAATTTTTGCCTTAATTCTATCCTCGAAATTTCATTTTTGCCGCTAAAAATTGAATCATCCTGTTGCACTTGCTTATCCGCCGACACCTTTGCTGTCCCAATTTCTGGTTTTCCGCCAAAAAATGAACTTGTTTGTTTATCCTCCCCCCCGGACATTCCTCCGCCAGCAGAATTTTGTCTAAAATCATTCTTCTGTTCAGCATTAGCGGAAACTGATTCACTCTTATCGCCCATATTAGTTCCAAACATTTTTTCAAACAATCCTCTGCGTTGCGCTCGCAATGTTATTTTTGCAGCCTCCTGCTTTCCTTTGTCGTAAAACAAAGACCGATCATGCAAGCCAGAACTTATAACTACCTGCCCTTCTTCTATTTTCTTCTGCTCCTCTTTTTGTTTATTTGTATTTTTAACTATTTTTGAAACCCAGCCAATAAAAGACTTATCTTGAAATTTTCTGCCTTCTTTTAATCTTTCTTCAATATCCTCATCTTTTTTGGGCGACATATCTGTCAAAGCTGTCTTTAACTTTTCGACTTGAGACTCTTCTTTTTTTAAATCAACTGGCGCGTTGTCTTTTGAATCCGGCTCAATCTGAGTAGCTTGCTTAGCATACCCATCCAAATGCTTAGGCTCTTCCGACAAGGATTCATTTTTTTGCAAAGAATCCGGCTGAAAAACTCGGGCTTCACCCTCTTCTAATTTTTCTTTATTAGGAGTAATAACCTTAGCGGCGGAGACACCTTCTATGATTTTAGATGTAGAAGTTTTGACAGGTTCACTGCCTTCTTTTTTTGTCTCTTCGGGTCGAACCAAATGTTTTGCCCGCGGTATTTCTATTTTATGATGTGTCTCATCTTCTGGGTTAACATCCCTAGATGGCATCTTCGATTCCAATGTCTCTTTTCCCCTGTCTGTATCAGATTTCAGTTTATTTAAATGCTCTGATATGGTTTTTTCTTGTTTTATTTCAAAAACTTTTGCCGGGTCAGCCTGTTCTTTCGTTGTCTCTTTTTTGTTTAGTGTAGAAACCCTTGCCGTATCTCCTCCAATAATTCTATGGCTAGGGGCGCTAACGACCGTACTTTTTTCTTTTGATTCAGTCGTCTTTGCTGGCTCTTCGGCCTCATTTAAACTTTTTGCCCGCGGTATTTCAATTTTCTGGTGGCCGTCATCCTGCTTTTCTTCTCTTGATGGCATTTTAGACTCTAAGGTTTCTTTGCCATCGTTTCTATCAGACTTCAACGCATCAAGGTGTTCTGAAATACTTTTTGCGCCTTTTTCCTCGAAAGTCTTTTCAGAAATATTTTGTTCTGCTTGAGACTCGGTCATACTAGAACCAATAATCCTAGCAGAATCCCCCCCGATAATTCTCACTTTAGGACTGCTGATATATTCTTTATTATCATCCATCTGATCCGCCGGGCTGTCGGCGTTTGCTTCTTGGCTGGATTTTATCTCTTGGACGAAGACTCTTGCTTTGAATATCTTTGAAAACAACCCTTTTATCGCCTTTAAAATTTTGGCTAGAATAAATAAAAAGGTTGTAAGGAGAATTATGAATAAAACAAAAATTATAAGCAAAAATACTATATTTTCTAAATTTGAAAAATTGACACCCTTAAATATCGAGAAATCAATAGCCATTATGCTTTTTTGATTTTTATCGAATAAAACTCTTTTTTATCTTCTGTAATATTTTTTTCGCTTACAAAAATTTCTGTTGCCCTGAATTCTTTTAACAAAAATTCCTTATTCTTTTCTATCATTGGCTTTTCTTCTTCTGCCACAAAAAGCTCGACCGATATTTTATCTTGTGGCACCAAATTCTGCTCTTTTCTTTGAGCTTGCACAGACCTTATTATTTCCCTTAATAATCCTTCTTGTCTCAACTCTTCCGTAATCTCTAAATCAAGCTTTATCTCGTTTTCAATCTTTGCGTCAAACATAATATTTTTTACATTTACCTCATCTTTTATCAAATCCAAAAAATTGTTTTCATCCTTAATCTTAGATTTTATATTTTTAACCTTCAGGGAAGAGAGGGGTTGCTTTACTTTTATTCCCTTTGCAGTTCTTTCTGCCAAAGCTAAATTAACAATAAGCCTTGCTTCGTTCATTTTTCCTTCCAGGTCTTTGTTAATTCTCTTTTTATCAACCTTTGGCCAGTCGCATAAATGCACAGATTCTGGCGCATCGTTTTCTTTTAAGGCTTGATAAATTTCTTCTGCAAAAAACGGCATTACCGGCGCCATAACCAGCGCAAGCGAATTTAAAACATAGCGCAAGGTTGCAAGCGCATCTTTCTTGTCATTATTACTTTCTTTAAAGCGCTCCCTGCTTCGCCTTAAATACCAAACTGAAAAGTCATCAATAAAATCAGTAAGAGGACGAGTTGCCAAATCAACGCGGTAATTTTCATAGCCATCTGTAATATCTTTTACTAGCCCATTAAGTCGGGAAATTATCCAAGTATCTAAAGTATTTTTACTGTCAGCTGAAGCCTTGGTGCCATCTTGATACAGCTGATAAAAAGACAAAACATTGTATAACCTGCTAATATTTTTCTTTGCAATTTCGTCTACTCCCTTTTCAGAAAATGACAAACTTTCTGCCTGCACAGCAGGAGAGCTTAACATATAAAAACGCATTGCATCGGCTCCGTATTTGTTTATTACTTCTGTGGGGTCTGGATAATTTTTTAATTTCTTGGACATCTTTTTTCCGTCTTCAGCCAAAACAATTCCCGTCACAATACAATTTTTAAAAGTCTCTTTTTTAAACAGCGCGCCGGCCAGCACATGCTGGTAATAAAACCATGCGCGAGTTTGGTCTTGCGCTTCTCCTATAAAATCTGCCGGTATTGGTCTCTTTGTAGCAAAAGGCACAGAGCCAGAATCAAACCAAGTATCCAAAACATCGGGTACACGCTTGGTTTTTCCTCCACATTGGCAATCAAAAATAACTTCGTCAACAATATCTTTGTGCAAATCAGCAACCTTAACACCGCTGGCTTTTTGCAGTTCTTCTGCCGAACCAAAAACTGTTTCTTTTTTGCATTTCTCGCACCTCCAAACAGGAATGGTATTTGCCCAAAAACGCTGACGCGAAATAGACCAATCTCTTGCGCCCTGCAGCCACTGCCCAAACCTTCCTTCCTTTATATGCGCAGGCGACCAGTTTATTTTTTTTGCAGTTTTTAGCAAAGTCGATTTTACTTTCTCAACAGCCACAAACCAAGAGCTGGTTGCATAATTCAACAGCGCAGTATCACACCTCCAGCAATGAGGGTAACTATGCGCATATTTTTCAGAGCTGAATAAAAGTCCCTTTTGTTCCAAATACTTTACCATTGTTAAATCCGCCTCGCGAATTTCTTCCGGCCTATCTTTTGCGCGGGGTTTTAAATCTAGGCCGGCAAACTCTCCCAGTTCCTCCTTAAATGTGCCGTCCATTTTTACGTGCTGAACAAATGGCAGGTTTTCTTTTTTCCCAAGAGCCATATCATCCGCGCCGAAAGCAGGCGCTATATGCACAATACCCGTCCCATCTTCAGTAGTAACAAAATCAGCCGAATAAACCTTCCACCCATTCTCTCTGTTTTTTAAATTCTGGTCTTTTTGATAAACATCAAACAACGGCTCATACTCCGTGCCAACCAAATCAGAGCCGTTCACGATTTTAAGCTCAGCACCATTAAACTCTGCATAATTAGTGTCTTTTAGAACATCTACAACACGATCTTTTGCGATAATAAATACTGAATCTTTAAAAGATAAAACTGCATACCTTATTTTTTCACCCACCGCCAAAGCCACGTTTCCAGGCAAGGTCCAAGGTGTAGTGGTCCAAGCCAATAAATAGGTATTTTCTGGCAAGCCATGCTTTTCTGGATTTTTTACTTTAAATTTTAAAGTGGCTGATAAATCTTTTACGTCTTTGTAGCCTTCTGCGACTTCGCCCTGGCTTAGAGTTGTTTCACATCTTGGGCAAATATGCATTGACCTGTAGTCTTCATATATAAGGCCTTTCTTATATAACTCTTTAAATGCCCACCATTCTGACTGCATATATTCAAAGTCCATTGTTTTGTATGGATGCGCCATATCTGCCCATCTTCCAAAGCGTGGGATCATTACCTCCCATTCGTGTATAAAAGTAAATATCTTATCTCGGCATAGGTCGTTGAACTTTTTAACTCCCATTGCCACAATCTCTTTTTTGGATTTTGTGCCAAGCTCTTTTTCAACAATATTTTCTATCGGCAAACCATGGCAATCCCAACCCCACTGCCTTTCTACATAAAACCCCTGCATTGTTTTGTAGCGGGGAATAGCGTCTTTAATAGCGCTTTGAAGCAAATGCCCGTAATGCGGAGTTCCCGTAGCAAACGGCGGCCCATCATAAAAAACAAAAGCCTTCCGCTTTTTGTTTTTCAAAAGCGACTTCTCAAAAATCTTATTCTCATTCCAAAACTTTAATATTTTTTCCTCTTCCTCTGGAAAATTAAACATTGTATTTATGCTTTAATTACTTGAGCTAATCTTGGGTGTAGGCAACCTTCTTTGTTTGCTTCCACAAGCTCTTCTGGTTTTTCAATTCCTTTTAAATATCCTGTCATCAGCCAAATTGGATCTGCATGGCTAACAATCAAAATATTTTTATCTTTGTATTTTTCTTCCAGCTCGGTCAAAAATGATTTCACACGGGTCAGAACGTCATTCCAGCTCTCTCCTCCCTTTGGCCTATTATCAAAACTTTTTGTGCTCCCAAAATAAAATTTTTTGGACTCTTCTGATGGCCTGCCCATAAATTCCCCTAAATCTATATCTACCAAACGTTCATCATAATTTATATTTTCAATATCTAAAATTTTTGCGGTAATCTCTGCGGTCTGCTTTGTCCTTAGATAGGGCGAAGAGAAAATAATGTTAATATTTTCGCTCTTTAATTTTTCTGCGGACTCTTTTGCCATCTGCATGCCCTCGTCGGTCAGAGGTAGGGATAGATTCTCTTCTGACTTATAATTTATCCCGCGTTTTTCTTTCTGATAAATCGTCTGCCCGTGTCGCATAAAAAAATATGTATTGTTTAATTTCATTACATTTTTTCTAGGGTCTCTATCCCAAGCAACCACATTCCGTTTTTCATAATTTGAGTAAATGCAGAAGTTAGCGCAACTTTGTACGGCGAGAATTCATCGGCCTTATCTACAATTTTTGTTTTGGCGTAATAACTGTTAAATTCGCCGGCCAATTCTGTAAGATACAAAACTATAAAGTGGGGCTCGTAATTTTCTCCAGCTTTCAAAACTATTCCCGGAAAATAGCTCATTGATTTTTCAAGCTGGGTAATTTCGCTTGGCGTTCCGCCGGCTGGCGGATTGAAGCTTGGCCTTACGCCTTCTGCTTTTGCTTTGCGCAAAACAGACTGAGCTCTTGTATATGAATACTGTAAATAAGGCCCCGAATCGCCTTCAAAAGAAATCGATTTATCAAAATCATAAATAATATCGCTCCCAATTGATTGCTTTAAAATAGAATATCTTATTGCCCCAACTGCAACTTTTTCTGTGATTTCTTTTTTCTCTTTTTCTGAAAGCTCTCTGTCTTTTATTTTCTGGCTGACCAATTCTTCAACTTTTTCTATTAACGATTCGCCGGTTATAACCTTGCCAGTTCGCGAAGACATTTTTCCTTCAGGCAAACGCAACATTCCGTGCCCAATGTGTTTTGTCTTCTCAGCCAGCTTTGGAGCCACCTTATCCATTGCGCAAAGCATTACTTTGAAGTAATCATTAACTTCATTGCCTGTCACAATTACAGATTTATCATAAGCATACTTTTTATACTTTGTTTCCGCCAACCCCAAATCTTTTGCCTCATAAGTTGGTAGCCCTTCAGAGTTTATAAACACTCTTGTGTGCAAACTAAATTTTTCGCCTTTAAAAATAATCGCCCCATTTTCTCCTTTCTCAAATATTCCGTCTTTCAGCCCCTTCTCAACAATTTTCTTTCCCAAGTCAGCAACCTGGCTTTCAAAAATAAAATAATCAAACTTCGTACCCAGCTTTTTATAAAGCTCATCAAAATGTTCCAAGCTCCACTTCTTTCCCTTCTCGTATAAATTATTTATTTCTTTGTCAGACCTCTCAAAAATCTTTTTATTCAGTTCAACAATTTCTTTTTTTGCAGTTTCATCTGTTCCATATTTTTCAGAGCCAAGCACATAAGCTGTAGCCAAAAACTTTATCTTTTCAGAGAGGGGAGCCGAGTCTTTTGGAAAATTATTTTTGTTTTGCAAAATTCCCCAAACTGCTTTTGCCACGCTTACTCCAACATCAGACTGATAACAAACTCTTTTTATTTTAGCCCCCTGAAATTCAAAAATGCGCGACAAAGATTCGCCGACAGAGTTGCTCATTAAGTGCCCAACATGAAACTCTTTTAAAATATTCGGGTCTGTATAATCAATTATAACTTTCTTATTTTTCAGCTCTGACCCTTTTCCGTAATTCTTATCTATGTTTTTTAAGTTATCAATAAAATATTTGTCTGCAATAAAAAAATTAATAAACCCCGGCCCGGCAACTTCTATTTTGGAAAATATTTTATTCTCTCCAATTTTATTTTTTATTTCTTCGGCGACTTCTCGTGGACTCTTGCCAAGCTTCTTGGCCAAAATCAAAGCGATATTGGTTGAATAATCGCCATGGCTTTTTTCGCCCGGAATTTCAATTGAAAAGTCGGGAGCTCCCACTCCGGCTGCTTTTTGAATTATTTTTTTTAGTTCTTGCTTCATTGAATAACAGTTCCTATAAATGGCTTATTATTTAAAAAATCTTCTAAGCGTTCTAAGTTTTTTCCGTTAATCATTATTACTTTTAGTTTTAGCTTTGAGGCTAATTTTGATGCTCTTGGGTCAAAGGGCATTGAGAGGCCGGGCATCCATTTTGAGCCCACAATGCGCTCAAAGCTTTTCCAATCAATTTCTTTTAGGGGTTTGGCATCGGGAAACTCATTTGGGTTTCTGTCATAAACATAATCAACGTTTGTTAAATTGATTATTGTTTTTACATTATTGTTTTTTGCAATCAAGACTGCATCATAATCAGTTGACCATCCAGGTTTCCAACCTGCGCCAACTACTATACCTTTATTTGTTTTTATTTTTTTGTTTGGATCTACAATAACTTCAGGATAGACATTTCCATTAAATAATTGTTTTACAACCCTGGCGTTTAATCTTGAAATATCGATTCCCATCCAGTCCCTGTCGCTTTCCTTTGCCCCAAATTCCAACAAAGCCTTTTGATAAACCCTGCAAACCTTCCCGCCCCCCACCAAAAGAAAAAACTGCTTCTGCCCAAAATATTTCTGCAACGAATGCTTAAAACTTTTTAAAAAACCCAAGTCTATTTCTCCGGGAGCCACCAGCGACCCGCCCAACGAAATTATTATAGTTTCTTTATTTGTCATATTTAATAAGTTTAGCCCATTTTCTCCAAAATTTAAAGGGTTAAAAGCTGTAGCTCCTGGACTACATCATATTATCACATCCTTGTCAATGGCAGGATTTTGTGCTATTATGATAGTATAAAAACATGAAGATTTATTCGGAAAATAGGAAGGCGGGGTTTGACTATGAGGTGTTGGAGAGGTTTGAGGCGGGGATGGTTTTGTTTGGGCAGGAGGTCAAATCTATAAAAACTGGGCACATCAATTTGTCCGGGTCTTTTGTTTCCGTAAAGGGCGAAGAGCCGTTTTTGGTGGGGGTAAAAGTGCCTCCTTATCAGCCAAATAACGCGGGAGCTGACTATAATGAGAACAGAGACAAGAAGTTGCTTTTGAACAAAAAAGAGATAGATTATTTGATAGGAAAGACAAAAGTTAAGGGTTTGAGCTTAATACCCTTGAAAATATACGAGAAGAGTGGTAGAATAAAGCTCGAATTCGGATTAGGCAAAGGAAAGAAGAAATACGACAAAAAAGAGAAAATAAAGAAGAGAGACGTGGAGAGAGAAATCCACAGAATGGGAGTGTAAGTTTCGACAAGTGCTCTTTATAAAATATGCAAATCCAGTATTCTGAAAACTGGTTAAACTTTCAGGAAAAACATAATTGCTAATTTATTTAAT
>Ga0172381_10000692_pt1 | contig 41110 bp, 63 predicted proteins | sample Leawel6488metaG_FD_119754 | JGI IMG/M metagenome (GOLD analysis project Ga0172381, IMG submission 119754) | Leachate microbial communities from a municipal landfill in Southern Ontario, Canada - Leachate well 64-88 metaG | ecosystem: Engineered > Solid waste > Landfill > Unclassified | place... | reverse complement strand
TTCCATAAAGAGTCTGCTAATTTCAGGTGTGTTTTTATATAAAGTAAACGGTCCACAGATAGCGTCGGGGTCGTTACCAAAGATATCGCAGTCAATATCAAACCATTTATTTAAGTCTCCATAGACTAAGTCGAAGCAGGTGTGCCCCCAATACTCATATCCTTTTAAGTATTCAGAAAACAAGTATCCAAAGGCGGGCCAGTAGTCGTATATATGCCGACTAGGTTGTTCTATCATTGGACGGTTAGGGTCGTGGTACGGGGCTGTAATCATATGAATTTGAGGTGTTATGTCGAGTTTGTCTTTTAAGAGTTTATTAAACCAATCAAAATCAATTTTATGTACCTCAACGTTTCCCTTTCCCTTGACGTCAAGATTGGTAAAAATTTTGAAATCCCAACCCTTTTGTAAGTTTCTGTTGGCAACGAATTTATCCCAATAAGGAATCTCTGTACCTAACCATACTTGAATAAAGCATTTCATATAAAAAATTGAGGATTTATCCTTATTTGTGATTTATAACAATCTAGTATCTCTTTGGGGGCTTTGTCCTTGCCTGTAATCTCGGTACTCGTGTAAGTGTTGTAGTGTTTGACATTACTAAAGACATAAGACGAGGTGCTAACTATATCATGGTCGTCGTTTCCCCCCTCTAAGGCAGGAGAATAGACTACATCAGGCTTGTATTTCTTTAACTTTTCAAATGCTTTCATTAAGTCAACAGAGTTTAATTCTTTTTCCTTAAAACCTAAGAATTTAACTTTAAGCCCTAATTTACCCATCGCTTCTAAGGTTTCATTTCTCCTGTCCTCTGCGGTAACTCCAAACTTTTCATGGCTCGTACCATCACAGACTATTACCACCAAGGGTTTCTCTTTTAAGATTGAACCACAGAAGAGGGCCTCGTCGTCAGGATGTGGGGCTAATAGTATCGTCATATTCTCGACAAATGTTTAATATGCTTGCTAGGCGTTGGTCGTAAGAATGATAGAGTAGGGCTTTGTTGCGTCCGTTAGTGGCGATTCGTTCTCTTAATTCGGGGTCTCTAATTAAAGTGTACATTTTAGACACCATTTCTTCATCATTTCGATAGGCCATGTAATCTACATCTTCTATTAAACCAGTTAAAGGTAGGTCTTTGGTCCAATTAGTTAAAACAGGACCTAATGCAAGGCTTTCGAAGAATCTCTGAGCCGCCATTTCAAAGTTCCCTTCTGTGTTGGCGGTTCTTACCCATTGAACCTTCCCTTGTGATAGGGCATTGACGTAATCTTGGGGTTTTTTACCATTTCCAGCATCTAAACTCTTGAACTTATCGGCGAGGATAGCGTGAAGTCTTGACCTCTCACCATTATAAGCACCTCCCATAAGTCCACAGACAACATAATCGTACTCAGGTTCTTTAATTGTTCTCTTGTGTAGTACAGGGTCGCAGGCTTGAAATAAGACTTGAGCTTTTTCATAAGGAGTTCTCATCTGATTGCTCGCCACAAAAACTGTATTACAAAGATAGTAATAAACTGAGGGTATGTCGCTATTCAAACACACGTCTATATGCCACAGGCCAGTCCAACGAACGCCGGGCAAGAAGTTAAAAGGTTGAATGTTAAGAACACACTCAGGATTAGAGACGTTTTTAGCCTCTCGAACTTCAATCCCCATTCTCTTAGCGGCGGCAAAAAGATAGTTCTTTTTATTCCATGTAATCGGATTATCCTCAGCGTTTAAGTAAAGCATTATTCTTTAACGTGTAACTTTTCGTATTCGGCTTGGTCTTTGGCTGATTGTTCGGGTGTATTAACTCCCGCAGGTGTAACAGTTTGACCCATATAATGATAGATAGCTACGGTGGGAATTTTCTCAAATACGTCTCTAACTCTATGGTCGTATTCTGAATCCGAGTTATAAGTGTGCATGGTTTCTATTAAAGCCCCTCGGTCCTCATAGATAGCTTTAGGACAGACCCAAAACGGACCCGCAAGAAAAGGAATGTGTTGATTGATAATTTCAGGGCTAGTAACCTTGCCTAGCTTACAGAGGTCTCTTGGGTCGCCATCGTATAAATAAGTATCAGACGAGACTATCCCTGTATAATCGGCTTGGGAGTATTTCCAACCCCTATTAACATTCTTAGTAAATCCAACATTGTTCCAGTTATAGATATAAGAATCAGCGATGGTTTGTAACTTAGGGCTAAACTTTCCCCCATCTTCACAGATTATGATTTCATCAACATACTGTTTATAAGACCTGGCACAATCGTAAGCCATTTGTTCTAACTTAGCGTCCATTGTGTATGTGGGGATGACTATGGCAAATTTCGACATTTTTTTATTTCCCCGGCAATATATAACATATTTTCCTCTGTTAGGTGTGGGGCAACACCAACAAAGTAAACTTCATCAAATACCCTATCACTCTCAGTTAAGTCATAATGACGTGAATGGATATTCTTATAAGCAGGGTGATTCAGGATGTTACCTGAAAACATATATCTAGTTTCAATTCCAGCCTCTTCTATTAATTGACAGTCTCTTTGTTTATTCTTTGACCAAATTGGATAACAGAATGGGCTAGACTCACCACACTCAGGCTCTCCGAGTTCTTTAGCTAAGATGTTGTAGTTTCTTCTCCTAAGGTCAACAAACCCATCTAACCTTTTAATCTGTTCTCTTCCAAAGGCGGCTTGCATTTCAGTCATCTTACAATTCAACCCAATTCGAGTGTAGTAATATCGGTGGTCAAAACCCTTAACATGATATCTGTCTCCACAAATGGGATTCTTCCCTCCAAAGTGACAAGTACAATCCCTCCCCCAATCACGAATACTTAAAGCCTCAAAGTAAGTTTTAGGATTGTTAGTTAAAATCATTCCCCCTTCTCCTCCACTGGTCATATGATGAGCAGGATAAAGAGAAACCGTAGCTATGTCTCCAATTATCCCCGCCCTAGTTCCTTTATAAGTAGAGCCAACAGCGTCACAGCAATCGGTTAAAACTTTAAGATTATGTTTCTTAGCGATAGCGTTGATTCTATCCATATCAACCACTTTTCCAATAGTGTGAGCAAAGACAATAGCACTCGTCTTATCGGTTATGGCTTCTTCAATTTTATCTACATCTATTATGAGTCCTTTAACGTCTATAAACACTGGTGTAAGACCTAAATAAACCATCGGGGCTACCGTGGTAGGGAATGCCCCACCGGCAGGAGTTATTACCTCTGAATTTTTTGGTAACCCCAATGATTGCATAGCAACAAAGTTGGCAGTTGAGCCACTATTTGTAGAAAGGGCGAACCTAACCCCCCACCAATCAGCAAATTCCTTTTCAAATCCCGCAGTCTCAGCCCCCCCACTTAACCAACCGCTATCTAAAGCCCTCATAACAGCGTTCTTCTCGTTATCGTCATAAATACCTTTTGCATAGCCTAACTTTGCCATAGTGTTGTATCTAGACTTGCATCTAGAGGAATTTTAATTGGTAAAGTATCAATATCAATATCTCCGACTTCACGTGTTTCTGAAGCTAGGTCTTTAAGCAACTTCCTTCCTGTACCCAAATGAACAATGGGTGGTAGGGTGTTAAATCTCTCTACAGCTTCTTTAATTAAAAGAGCAATTTTATCTACATAGTCTCCAGATGTCATCATTCCCGTGGGTACAACTGAATGTTTATAAGGGCGAGGCTTAAAAACCAATCTTAGTACCACACTGTTGGGACAGAGTCTTGCTTCGTATTCCCCTAATAATTTAGTTAGCCCATAAAATTGTAATGGGTTTGGATAGTCTGTTTCTTTATAATTTCCTTTCGTACCATCAAAAACATATTCAGTAGACATATAAATCATATTTAGACAATTCTGAGCCACGTTTCGAGTTCCTATTACATTTGTATCGTAAGTAGCTTGTTTGTCTGCCCCGTCTGTTCGAACATCAGCCGCTAAGTGTAAAACTAAGTCGGGTTTGTACTTATTGAAACACCTAACTACTGATTTTTCGTCTCTTATCTCGACGTCTTTTTGTCCAAGATAGATACCAGGAAGTATTTTTTGTAATTCCGTTCCTAAGAGTCCTGTTCCCCCAGTTACTAAGAGTCGCATATGGCAGAGTGTAAAGCATTAAAGTAGACCTTTTCATTAGGCAAATCACATTCAAGTAATTCTTTGAGTTTAGGATTTTCAACCTCTACTTCACAACCACATGCACGGGCTTCTAATACTGCCCTCTCCCCTCCACCATTGATATCTGCTGGGATATAGACAGTTTTCGTTAAATTGTAGATTAAATTCAATTTTTCAGGACTAACCATACCGCTGACTGCGATATCGTTTGTTACAAGGTCGCTAATAATGTCCATAGATTCAACTAAGTTGTCTTTTTGAACCTCACCAATACACAATCTCGTGCCTATTTTGTCTTTCATCTTCTCGTGGTGTTTCCAATAAGAAAATGAGCCAACTGATAAATAGTTCCAAATAATGTCACAGGGATAACCAGTAAATATATCTGTATTCACTCCAAAGGCTTTTACCTTCTTAACATCTAGGTCTTTGATGTAATTATCCTTAATCCAATCTGTCTCGTAGAAGATAACGTCATAGTTTACATAAGTCGGTACTGGTGTGTCGTTTCCACCTAAGCATAAGCCTTTTTTCTTCTCAGAGATTCCTTTACAAAACAAATCGGCAGGTGAGCCAAATGCCCCCCAACCTAAAACAAAGTCAATCTCTTTAAGATTCACTCCTTCGTAAGAAGTAGCTAGGTTGAGCCAAGTAACTTTATTGGTTTTACTTAATTCGTTTATTGACCACCACAGACCGTCTTTCCAGTATTCAGGATTCTTGTGGTGGTAAACAAATAAGATGTTCATTTCCACTCCTCTTTTAATTCAGTAATTTTCCAGTTGCGTTTATCAAATTCATTCTCTAAATAGTGTCTTTTAGTGTCTTTGTGGGATTTAGCAATTCTATCCTTATCTAAATAAGCGTAGTGTTTAACCACCCAATCTTTAGGGGCAGGAATAGCATTAACATTCTGTTCTGTCTCAAAATAACAAATAGACATGTGATATCCGGGGGTAAAGTGTACATTTCGGTCATTATAGAAACACTTAGTCGCAAAGTAGTGTAAGTTATCAGCGTCATAATGATTAATATCCTCGACGAGATTGATACACGGAAAAGCTATGGTTAAAGGAAGGTCTCTCCCCACCCCAAAGGTTAAATCTTCGGATACTCTGTTTATAAAGTCTCTAAACCCTTCACACTTAATCTCTTCGTCTTGGTCGATATTAATACACCACGACCCCTTAGGGATTTCGGCTAATAATCTATTTCTTTGATTTCCCTGTTCGTCGTAGGGGTTTTGAAACAAAGTAATTCCATAAACATCTTTCCACTTATTAATCCACTCTATTGTTCCATCGGTTGAGCCACCGTCCATTATATAAATTTTATCTACATAAGGATAGATAGACTCTACACATCTTAATATGTCGGGTAAAGCATTTTGAAGGATTATTGTTCCGTAAACTGGCTTATCCATTGTTCTGCCACCTTTTCCCAACTGTAACTTTTAATAAATTCCTTACCTTTCTTTCTTTCAGCTTCTAGTCTTTTTGTGTCTTTGGCTAGCTTAACTATCTCATCTATATACTTAATCCTGACTTCGGGTTTATAAATATCTCCTTCTAGTTTGATTCCACTTCCAACGGTATCTTTAAGTCCGGCTAAATCCATCGTACACGGTACAACACCGTCTCTTTGACACTCCAAAGCCCCGATACAGCACGTTTCTTGAAAGTAGGTAGGATAAATCCAAATATCCATTTTCTTTCTTAAATCTTTCATTTTATCCTGCCCAATACGTCCATGATGGGTAATACCGGGTTGTTTCATCATCTCATCAAGTTTGTCCTTCCACTTCATCCGTTCTGGGTTTCCTGAATAGGCTTTGACAAACAAATCCCATCCATAACACACATCGAGTGTGGCTTCGGGGAGTTGTTCTAAAATCTTAGGCCAAATCCACAAAACAATATCTAAACCCCTATCATAGCTAGACTGATACCAGAAGTGAGGTCCTTTTCTCATATACCAGCTCTCCTTAATCTTTCAGCAATAGCATTGTTATCGCCTCGATTGACACCTTTGTCTATTTTTTCCTTACTAGCATTGGTGTATTCATTTTTAACCGTAGGCTTCTCTATTTTCTTTTTCATAGTTTTGATAATTTTTAACTAATCTTAAACACTCTTGAAAACCAGCATTATATTCCACACTCCTTTCTTGATATTTATATATTTCTGTGGCTTGTTTTTCTAAAAAAGGGATTAGTTTCATATTTTTGTTAATGAAATAATAACTCCTTTAGGATAAATAACTCTGTCAAAGTATTTCTTGTTATTTGGGTCATACCCACTACTAAATATATAGAAGTCTTTAGTCTTTTTTAATAAGTATCCAACACACTCTATCGGTTTCATGTCTTCCTCAATCTTTTTATCCAAGTCTTTAATATCCCACCACTCGTTGTCGTGAGAAATATCAATCCAGGTATATTTATAAAGATTATTCATTGATTCCATTAGAAACAATAACTATCTGTTTATCTTGGATATTAGGAGCGTTACTTCTATGATAACGACTCTTAACAAATACCTTATCAACGGACTTCATAATCTCAGGCGTGTAGTCGTTACCATTGAAAATGTCGTGTAAATCTATGAAGAACTTTTTGGCTTCAATCTTACCCGCCAGACCGTTGTTACGCCATTGAATAAAGATATTAAACTTATCCTTTATGTTGAAGTAGTAATAAGGTAGATAGGTTACTCCGTTTATTACACAAGGTTTTTCTGGGTCTCCAAAGACTGTTACCTTATATCCTTTCTTAACCCACTCTTCACTCAAACGAATCACGGCAGTCTCCGAACCCCCTAGGCCTTTATTAATTGAGTTTCCGTCCCAAGTACTAAAATGCTTTCCCCCGAAGTTAGCAAAGTAGCAAATCTCTTTTTCTCCCCATTGACGGGGTTTGATGTTCTTTTGAAGTAGTCTGATGGCGAACGGTTGAGATTGTATGCTTATAGGTGAGTTATAAAGAATCTTGGGTACTAAATCTCCCTGATTGGTGTCGATTAGATACTCACAATACTTATCTAGGTATTTACAGGCGTCGTTCATATCTTTAAGGTCGAGTAAGAAGCGATAGTTACCCACATTATCTTCAGTGGGTTTCTCTTTAATTAGAAGTTCACTTGCCTTAACGGATAAATCAACGTCTTTTTTAACATTCCACGCCAACTTAAACATTAATTCGGCTGTCATGACCTTCATTCCCTTAAAATTAACCACAGTAGAACCAATATTGTCTAAGTCCATCATCATAGCGTGATTTAGCCACCTTTCAGCGTTTCTAAAGTTGCCTTTATTATAATAAGCCGTAGCGAGACGGAGATAAATCATTGGATTGTGGGGATATTCTTTAATTCCTTCGTGGTAAGCCTTGATAGCTTCATCGTTTTTACCTAATTGTTGATATAACTGTCCTTTGTATTCCATACAGTTACCCCTTTCTTCATCCCAACCACTCTTAAGCATGTATTCGTCACAAAACTCTAGTCCTTTCTGCCACAACTCCTTGCTATCTAGTTCAGAATATATCTTAACTAAGTGTAAAAGGGTTCTTGGGTCTCTATTCTCTCCCTCATCTTCGAGTTGTTTTTCAAGGATAGTTAAATTCCTTTGCATTTTAGACATTGAAGTATCAAGTGAAGCAGTGTGTAAGACTGCGATAGGGTCTTGTTCGCTGTATTTGAGATAACTATAATTATCCTTTGAGCCTTGTGTCCTAATAGGGCTTTCATGTAATCTTCCCACCCATTTAACTGTTAAAGGTTTAATTAAACGTTCTCTAGGGTGTTGGACTTCAACATCTAGCAAGTTTTCAATCGAAGGCTCTCCGTTGAAGCTACACGCATACCAATAAGTAAGTAGAACTCCGTCTTTACCATTCTTAAGTGCCATCTCAGCTAATTCTCTTAATTTCTCTCCCCCAACAAATAAGTCGTCAGCGTCTAGCCATAAGATATAATCACAATCCTTAGCTTGGTCAAAGTTGAAGTTTCTAGCTTTAGAAAAATCATCAACCCATTTGAAATAAGAGTAGTTGAGTTTCCTATCGGCACAGAGCTTCTTAATTTTACCCACGTTTTTCCCGGTAGCAGTAATAAAGGTTTCGTCTACAAAAGGCTGGATAGTATCAAGACAGTCGTTTAATATCTTAACTTCAGAATCATCTTTAACAATCATTGCGAGATTTATTTTCATTTTTTGTTTTTAGTAGTTTTAAGGAATGGATAACGACTAATAAATTTTTCAATAAACTTCTTATCGGTAAAGTATAGATAGGGAAAGAAGGTCTTAATCATTTTATACATGTTGGCTGGGATAGCGTAGTTATTAGAGAAGCCTTTTTTAACGGACTCTGATACTGACCTTTCGACTTCTCTTTGAAACTTAACCGTCTCAATAAATTCATCTCTCTCGAAAGGAAAGACCTTATTCCATACTTGGATTATATTATCCATCATCAACCAAAATGTAGGAGAGTTAATATCCGCCGGTGGTCTACCTAGTTTTTGGAAAATCATTATCAAGCCCTCAGTTAATGCCATCTGAATCTTCTCTATCCCTCTTACAGAAACAACGTGTGTTGTGGCTCCTCTATTCACAACATAGTATATCACTGTTTTTTAGCAGGTAAATATATCAAGTGCTAATACCGACAAGCCCCCTCCGAGAAGGGGGCGTTTATTATTTGTGTCGTTTTTACTTAGCCAGAAATAGCCTGTTCGTAACCGGTTCTTTTCACAGACGCTTTTTCAGCGAGAGATTCGAGTGTGAACTCAGTGACGTATTGACCATTGTCTCTATCACCATCTTTAGCTAGCTCTTCCCAGAAAGGTTCATCAAGGAAGGATAACTTAAAGGTAGATTCATTCAAGGCATACACCGTGACTGAACCAGCGGTTGTTCTAACGTCCTTGTGAGGGATAATCATTACTGATTTTCCGACTTGGGAATCGTAGACTTGGACTTCGGATGTCAGTCTCTTTTCAGCAGCTTGGACATTTCGAGTGTTCGTTGTAAATCCAGCGATTGAACGCTTGATTGACATTGGACAGACTAAAAGGTCGGCTACATACATAGAACCAACGGTAGTCCATGAATCATTCATGATATCGTTTAATTCTAATTCAGAGAAAGAAGTTCCTGAGGCACGAGCGGTGACATTGGTGGAAATACATCCATCAATACCAGCCATACCACGAGCAACTCCTGAAATACCAGAAGCATAAGCACCGTTAATGATTAAGAACTCCATATCTGCCTTCATTCTTTTCAGAGCTTCCGTTTTTTGGAAGGCATATGGGTCTTCTCCAGTCGCAACAGACATTTTCCTTTCGGTACGAGACACACGGACAGGTTCAGTTAAGATTACTGTACGGTTGTTCGAACGAGTGGGGGCTGATAAATCAGCATAACTAGCAGCAGCACCTTCGAAGCTAGCGGAAACGCTAGTTGGTCGGGCGGTGTTGTAGGTTACCCATTCATGGATAGTCGAAGCGGCTTTGGGACCTTTTGCAAGGTTAGAGACGAAATAGTTATCAGTGTTAGGCGAGATATCTCGAAGAATCGAGAGCAAGTCTTCACGGATTGACGCATCGTCGTAGGTTTGTAAACCAAAAGCCATATAATTTTTTAATTAATAATTACATTCCTGCAGCAGCTAATCTAGCCGCTATGGAATCTACGTCACCCTTTCTTGTTCCTTCTACTAAATTTTCATGAGAAATTACTGGTTTAGTGTTAGAACCTCCTGCATTTACTTGCTCTTTTGCGATGACTTTCTCTTGGTTGGGCTGAACAGGGATACTAGAGTCTGACCATTTTTTACACGCTTCATAAAAGTTAGGTTGAATCCGATTCATGGCTTGGCCAATCATCTCGTTCTTTACCCTCTCTATGAACTGTGGGTCGAACGCCTCATTCTCAGGGTCGGCTTGAGGAAAGTCTTTATAGGCTTTCTTCGTGTTCTCGTTCTGTTCATATCTAGTAATTCTCTCTTCTGCTTTTCGGGCCGCCTCTTGGGCTAACTTAGCAGCTTGAACTGCTTGATTGGCCGTTTGACTTGACTCGTTAAGAGTTTTCCTTAAAAGAGCTTCGTCGATAAAACCATTAGCATCGGTTAGGTCTTGGAGTATATCCTCAACCTTACCTTGCGGTAGGTTACTGCTCTGGACTAGGTCTAGGGCAGGTTTCGTTAAGCTATCTAAGACAGAATTGGTGTTATCTTGTTCATGCTTGGCTAATTTTTCGGCAAGGGCTTTGTTTTTAGCTTTTAGCTTCTCAAATTCTTGCTTAGTTCTTTCGCTAGCATCTTCGGGTAACTCCCCTTCTATTGGTTTTGTTTCAGTAGCGGGCACTTCTACTTGGGTCTCTTCCTTGACCTCTATATCTTGCCCTTTTTGAATCTCATCAGGCATGGGATTCTCCTTTTTGGTGGAAATTATACTGCTCAATTACTGCGAGCATCACAGGGTTCACCTTAATCTGTTTATAAGCAAAGTCTTTAGAGGTTGTCAAACAATTCATACAAGCTAGCGACATCTTTTGGTGTGCCGGTATATCCCACACCACACTTAACACATCTAATTTCACTGGGGGAAATAAAATTCATGTTATGTTTACACCTTATCTCTTTAAGTTCTACCTTCTGCTTATCACCGTCAAAAGTCTCCTCTTCTATTGGGGGAAGTAAGTTGCCGTCTTTGTCTGGCATTATTTTCCAATCGAATAGTTAATCAATTCCTTATCTATCATCTTTTGGGTGTCTTTAATCCGTTGATTAAGACTCTCTTCTGTTAAAAGAGTTAAAAGTTCCTTATAGACCTGTTGCTTGGCCCACTGAAGGTTATACTCTCTGAGGAAGGATTTGTTGTCCGGGAACTCCTGCGGGTTGACCCATTTGTTCTGGTAATCCCGAAGCAGGGGGAGCAATCGCTCCTGGACCTCCTGGGATTTGGCTAGGGTCAACAGCCCCTTGAGCTGGGAGAGCTGGTTGCTCAATTGTTGAGAAGAAACGCTCGCTATCTTTACTGCCATATTGGTTAAATAGAGTAACTAATAAATCTTGTACGTTTATTTTAACACCTTCTGCCATGAGCATTTGACCTATCTGCGGTTGCATTAAAGTCTCGAATAGTTTTTGTAGTCCGGCGGTGTATTCTACATCCGCTCCGACACTCATAGACTTAACATCGGGAACGTAATCATAAACTCCCTCTATATCTTCAGGAACAACAGAGAGTTCACCATAGTCACCCTTTTCACTCACGGTAAGTTTGGGTTTGACTTTATACTTACTTGGGTCTTTAACGTGTGGATTCTCAATGACTGGATACATAGGAGTTTTACCTGCCTCGATTAAATCTTGAAGCATACCATCATCTATTTGGCCCTCTTGAGCTTCGACGATTTGTTTAATCTCTTGCATGGCTTCATCGGTGAGTTCCATTTGGTCCATACCTAATTCTTGGAAGTATTGGAAGTCGTCTTTACCTAGTATACGAAGAATGTAATCACTCTTATCGGGGTCGGAGAATAAGAACTGTTGGTTGTTTACTAGCCACATCTTCATACAGTCTGCGATAGCTTCTCCTAGGTCAATTTGATTCTTTTCGTCTCGGATATTTTGTTGACGAGCAACTTGTTTAATTTCAGTAGCAGTCTTATCGGTCTCAGTTGGAGCGACAGTGCTCACACCCTGACTTAAATCCCCCATGGCTTGATTAAAAGCGGATACGAGGGCAGAATAATTGGTTTGAAATTCGTTTAATGAATTAGAACCAAACTGCATTTCTGTAACCGCATTGGGATTGTTCATTATCCAGGGAGCTCCTGGTCCGTAGACTAGAGTTTCGATTCTTGCCTGGCCTTCAATTATCTTAAGAGGAGGGAACATTCTGACATTCATGCCGTCTAAATGAGCATTAATGACTGATTGAATTGCCCTCCACAAGGATAAGACTCTCTCTACTTCACTTTCACCTAACGGGTCATCACCTAAAGGATAGTATTTAAGTTGTATAAAAGGAATCTTACCGTGTTTATAGGGATTTTTAATGTCTCTTAATATAATATTGTGTTTGGGAGCGAATGTAATCCATCGGTCAGGTCGATATTCGGTAACTATTTCTACAACCGGGAAGGAATCATCATCACCCATACGGTCTTGAATCCCTTTAAGGCTTTTGATTCGTGATTCATATTCTACATCTCTTCTATCAGAGGAATTAGCAATCGCTTCTTTAAGCTTCGCTAGTCCGGGATAGACCTCAATCCCTTCTTTGTTCTTATTCGCTTTTTCTAGGTCCTCAACTAAAGCCCATTCTCTTAATTGAAACCACTTAGCATCTTTAATGTTTTGACAGTTTGGGTCAATACCACAATCTCTTATATCTTTAGGGATAAACTCATTCCCCTCAAAGATTGTCTTACCTTCAGAGTCTTTAATTACCTTCCAGGGGACTAAGGCGAACTTAGAACTGTATAAACGTGTGTCCATATCAGTCATCGACCACTTAGAAAGCATTGAACCGCCAAAATTAGCATTATCCCATTGAAAATCTAGTACAGAGTTGTTTATCCGAGCTTTAACAGCGTCACCACCCTCACGGGGGACTAAACGACCCTTTAAGCGACTGTTTAACAGTCTAGCGTTCTTTTCTATTAATGTAGTCGAAAGTCTTGGGTCAACTACTTGTGAATTGTAAGGCCAATCGTCAGGTAACTTGCCATAATAGGCATCAGTGACGTCATTCCAACCATTATCTCTAGTCCTTCTCGTCTCATTGTCCTCTTTCCAATCCTGATAGTGAGAATCTACCTCTACTAATATCTTCTCTTTTTTATCACTCATTACAATCGGTTTCTTAGAGTTATCGAGTTTGTTTGTTTTTGTTGCCATAATTATATTTACTACAAGTTATTTCAGGTTATCAACTTTTTCCTTGACGCTCTCAAAGTCTCTAGGAATGTCTTTAGCCACTATCCAACAATTAGGACAGATGCGAATAAACTCCCCAGGCAACAGTTCATACTTAAACATGGGATAATCCTGTGGTATCTTATCCCCACAACATTGGCAGTAATTAAAATCATCTCTATTTTGAGTTACCAATCCTTTACGTCCCCCACCCCACTTGGTCCACGAATACATTAGTTTAGTTATCTTAATCTCCATTAGTGTATCGCCCATTTTTTAATATCGTAAGTAGGAACATAGCTCTCTTCTGATTTTAAGTCCCCTAATCCATAAGAAACTGCGTCCATAGCGTGTTTGTAAGTGTGTTCAGGTTCGTTAATTATCTTCCCATCCTTGTCCATCTTCCACATAAAGTTTTTATATTCTTTAATTATGTTAATACTTCTTTTAGTTACTGAGATTCTTTGGTCCTGAACGTATTGAATCCCTTGTAAAACACTATCCTTACCCTTTTTAGAACCTAGAATAGATAATCCGTAAGCCATAATCTCATCTATCGACTTAGGCTCGGCACTATCAGCAATACACAAGGTCCTTGGAACGTTTAATAAAATATCGGCAATTTGTTTATTAGAGAGTCCTTTTTGATAAGTTATTTCGTCTAATATAAAGCCTCCGTTGTATTTATGAATAGCTACTATTGCAGTAGGGTCATTAGAATACCCAAAATCCATTCCATAGCGTTCCAGGCGTGCTTCATGGGGTATTTCCTCTATAAACTCCCAATCGTTGTAAATCTTTCTTTCTAGGTTATATGGCTCTCCTAGCCATTTGTGTTTGTAAAGAGCTGGACGCTTGGCTTTGTCATCTTCCATCTCTAAGCGAATAACCTCTGGCATCATTCCATATTTCAAGGCGATATCATAATTAACATTGATTATTAAAGTATTGGGTCTTCCTTGAATCACTAAACGATTGTGTACTGGGTCTTCTTCAAGTAAACGATTGTATGTGTAAACTATTTGAGAGCCATCTTTACGCACTGTAGGGGTTAAGACTTCTAAACTCTTTTCACTCACTGTTTGTGCTTCTTCTACCCAGGCTATATCTATACCCTCGATTGACTTAATACTCTGTTCATTATTCCACAATCCCTTAAAGATAAAGTCTGAATTATTTATCCTGTTGATTATCGAATTATTAGTTAAAGTGAAGTCGTTTAATTCATACTGTTTAATCAAATCAGCCAGTAGTTGATAAGAGCTTTCAGCAATAGAATTCTGAAATTCTCTAAAACACCCTATTCTTGTTTTCTTTTGTCTCGCCTTGATAAGTAAGAACCTGGCTATTGAATGAGACTTGAGGGAATAACGTCCACCATATACGGCAGCCTCTCTCCAATCTGAATCAAAAAGTCTTCTGTATTCAACTGGAATTTCCATCAGTATCTCGTTGTTGGGCATTTTCTATGAATTTTACAGTCAATGTTTTAATATCTAATTGACCATTTACTTCGTTAGTTTGTTTAGGCATACCATCAAGTCTTTGATTAATTTCTTTGACCGCTAACATATCTCCTCTCTTAGCAAGAGCTACTAATTTCTGATAGATTATTTTCTTAGCTGGTACTCCTGTCTCATCTGCTTCTTCCATGGCTTCTTCTATTAATCCCGAAACTGTCCAGTCTCTTGGTGGTCTACCGTTCTTATTTATGTTTTGTGGATTAGTATTAAATCCTGCTACTGGCTTCATAGTTATTTCATTGTTTCAACTGTTATTTTTAGTGATGTTTGCTGTGGAATCTTAAGTAACTCTATTGCCTTACTTATCATAAATTCTCCAATATCAAAAGTTATCTTTCCCCCTCCATCAACCATTGGTCCTGAAAACTTCACACTATCGGCAGTAAATTCTATCTTCATACCATCATTTTATCACACTACTCTATTGACTGCTAACTCTTTACAAAGTGCCACTGATAACCACCAGCAGTTTTCTGTTTTCCATTACAAGTTCTGGAAATACTACCGTGATGTATTCCTGTTAGTCTTGAAGCCTCATGGATAGAATTCCAAATAGTTATAAATTTACCATGTTTATAGTATTGCAGAATCTTTTTAGCTATACCCCTGTGAGATAGTCTATTCTTATATGATTTACTAACTCTGGACTTTTCTGGTAGTCCTCTTTCTAGTCTACATTTACTACAAAATTTAGATGTTTTACATTTATATTCACCACATAAACATTTATCATAAGCCCATGAATACTTTTTTAGATGTTCTTTGTTATTCACTTCTCAAATATTATTTTAACTCTATAAGTTATTCCATCATCGTCATTATAGATTAAAACACTATTACAGTCAGAGCCTTTTAACCAACCCCTCATTAAGGAATCAATGGAATTCATTTCTATCTCTCTACATTCTTTTGGAAAAAATAAATAAAGTAGTTTTCTAATCATTTCTCGTTTTTATTTAACTTCCAATTTTTATAACCAATTTCAATTTTTTTTAATATTTCTAAATGTTTCTTGTAAATTTCTTCTGACTGCCAGATACCTTCGTCTTTATCTTTGTACATAATTTATTTTATCATTAGTAAAAAGTTACACAAGGTATCAAATAGTGATATAGATTATCATAGTTGACTGTTCATTTAAGTTAGGTATATAGTGATTATAATTATAAATTAATTTGATGATGACCGATGAAATTTTCACCGTAAAAAAATGTCCCAATTGCAATGGATATACAACGGTTTCCTTTGGGAAACGTGTCTGTCCTGTCTGTAAAGGCAAAGGTGTGCTTGTTATAGACAATATGACAGGTAAGTTAGTAGTTGATGATGACAATGAAAACAAGAATAATCTGGACTAAGATTTGGGACGATAAATGGTTTGACTCTTTGAGTCGAGATGCCAGAGATTTGTTTATATATCTTTTAACCAACCAAGATATAGGTCTGTCAGGTTGCTACTACATCACTGATAAAAAGATTTGTTACCATACCCACTTAAACGACGACGAGTTACAAGAAGCCAAGAAACAACTAAATCCTAAAATAATGTTTACTGAAGATTGGGTTTATGTTAGTAATTCTCAAGGATATAATGGTTTTACTGGAAAGAATAATGAGATAGCTCTTAAAAGAGAAATTGAATTAATACCAAAAAACATTAAAAATGCCTTTAATATCGTAATATCATATACCCATGCCAATGGGGATATATACCCTATTAATCATAATCATAATAATAAATCAGAAATAATAAAGAAAAAAGCTTATAAATTAATAGGTAACACTATGGTGGAGGAATAATGGCTAGAACAGATAATAACTTTATTCATAACAGACCAGCACTAACCAAAAGAAGTATTAGATATAATATTGTTAAAGTTTTAGATAAAATTAAAATTAAGAAAAGAATATGTCAAAGGTCTGGATGTAATAGACAAATTCCTTCATTTAAGAACTCCCAATCAAAATATTGTTCTATATACTGTAGGGAGAGAATACATAGAGAAAAAAGACTAGCAGAAAAACTTAAAAGATTAGGTAAGGAAAAAGCATGGAGAGGAATTAGAAGAATAGGTTTATATAATTTACACAATAATGGAAAATAGACTCCTAAAAGGTATTCAATACTTTCGTAATATAAAACCTTCTCAACAGAATGCTGCTTCTTGGTCGTATTTACACAAATGGTTTGATTTGTTAGAAGAAACAACTAAGAAACCTTTAGACTCCGAAATTAATTTACAAACGGCGGCGGAACTCGTGTTTGGTCCTGTGGTATAATAAAGAGAAGTTGTAAAAGCTCTTGATTGAATCAACATCTGGACCTTCGGTATTTGACTAATTATCGTGGCCGATAATACTATTAAGTCCCCCTCTCCGGGGGGCTTTTTAGTTGTAATAAATCAGCGAGTTTATCGTATTACTATTTGGGTATTGACTTTATATTTTAAGTAAAGTAAAATCCTCTTAGTTAAACATTAAATAACTAAGGGCAACGCCCAAAATATGACAAATAAAACACTAAAAGGAATTTTACAATATGTTACAAACATTAAAGACTTTGATATTGCCTATAAAATGGTTAAGTCTAGCCACAAAATAAATGATTCTAATATCAAATGTTTTCAAGATAAACTTATTGATTTAATTAATAAGGCATAACGCCAAAATATGATTTCATACTTCGACGCTGAACAAAAAGTCACTAAAAGAATGGAACAGAATCCAACCATTCCTGGTTATTTCTTTGATACTCTAGTCCATGATGAATTTTTAGGGACAGCAGTCGCTAAACCAAAGAAAGATTCTCCTGAAGTCTCTAGTGAAGTTGAGAAGATGGATTTAGGAACTGAACCCGAAGACTGGGATTTGTTAAATGATGGTATGCCAGAACAGGAGGTATTAGAATGAATCCTAAATTAAGTAGAAAACAAAACGAACTTAACCTCTTAGAGAACATTGAAATAAGTCTTAAGAATTTAAACTTAAATCAATTTCCACAAGTAGTTATTAATAATGCTGTTTTCAATGTCAAAAGAGTTAAAGATTTAATAAATGGAATATATGAGTAACGAATCACCAACCTCTGTCACTTATTCGCTTATAAGTCCTAATGGGTTTCCTTTACTCTTAACCTTAAGAGATGAAAAGATGGGAACTCTAATGACTAATATGGCGCTACTTGAAGAATCACTTAAAACTAAAGGCTTCAAGCCTCAAGAGAAGAAGTCCTTTGGACCTAAGCCCCCAGCAGAGATTGTCCCGGACCGTAAATGTCCTGTCTGTGGAAACGCCTTAGTCTATGCCATGATAAAAGGAGAAAAGGTAGTTAAATGTTCTACTAATAAATGGAATCCGGCAACTAAACAGGCCGAAGGTTGTAAGTTTATTGAATGGCCAAAATGAAACAAGAAAAAACAATAGAAAACAAAATTCGTGAAAACGAGATTATTAAATTATACGAATCTGGCATTACCTTTAGAGAAATTGGTGAAAAATATGGAATCTCTAAACAACGTGTGTGGCAGATTCTAAAGTTGAGATGGGGAGACTATGACAACCGAAATAAAAAAATAAGGAATGCTTGTAGTAGTACCCCCTCTGAATTGTATGTTTATGGCAGACTATCTGTAATGGGATTTAAGTTTATGCCTATGCCCTATAACCACTCTTTTGATGTTTTGATTGGAAGTAAAAGAGTAGAAATCAAATATAGTTCCAAACCAAGAACGGTTATTATAAGCGGATGTCCCCAAACTAGATATACTTTTAACTATCTTAAGGACTTAGTAGATGTAAATTTTTATATCTTTGTGTGTGGAGACATTAACCACAACCCAAAGTGCTATATATATCCGGCAGAAAAAGTGTCAAACACGAAGGCCATCCCCTCATCATTTATTTATAAGGCATCTGAAAGAAAATATAATAAGTACCTAGAAAATTGGGAATTACTTAGATGATATTTCCCTATTGACTTTTATAATAAAGTAAAGTATTATTTATTTACAAAGCAGAAGGAACATTAACAATCAGCGATAGGAAAGTTGGGCAGAGTGTCCTCCGGTAAGGTATTGTTACACCTTATCAGTCGGGACGATAGAACTGCCGGAGTTAAGGATTACCCCGCCCTCCTCCCTGTCGCTGTATTGGCAACTTAACAAATTAGGAACTAGACGAAGGAGTGGCGGCCTGTGAGCCGTATTCTTACCTGCAATAAAAGGTATCGATACTAGATTATAACCATCGTTAAGCGTGGGTTATCTGTAAGTCAAACCTTACCTCCTTCATCTAGTCTCTAATTAATTTATAAATTAAACTTATATGAAAATAGATAAGAGAACTAAGAAATACCGTACTCTTCACTTATGGTTTAACCGATATACTAGAGCCGCTTTTGTTGCCGGAATAATCTTCGGCTCACTTTTAGGATTCTCACTTAAACAACAAACCAGGACTTCATTAGAAGCCCCACAAGCGATGATTACTCAGGTGGTGGCTGTTGAGCCGTTCTGTCGTGATGTTATCTCCTGTATAAGAGATGTTGGAGAAGAATTAGGAGTCTCTAATCAGGGGATTATGACCATGATTCGCATAGCAAAGTGTGAATCCGGATATAGAGCCGATGCTATGGGAATCAATAAAAATAGCACAGCCGACAGAGGCGTATTTCAGTTGAATTCTATCCACAAGGGTATCTCCAACGCTGACGCTTTTAACTACGAACTCAATATCCGCTACGCTTACAAAATGTTTATTAACCAGGGAACAACCCCCTGGAACTCCTCAAAGCGTTGCTGGAACAAATGAAAATCTTTTTAGCAGTCTTTATTCCTACTTGGATATTTCTGTTATTAGTTTTTTATATATTTTAAAATGGCTATAAATCCTGACACACAAAGATATATTCATATTAATTCTGGTGAATTGTTAATTGATTATGTAAACAGAACACTAGAAAACTTACAACCCTTTAAGATTACTGGAACAATAGATTTTGAACTTAATTTATATGGCAATGCTGGTAACATTAAGTTTTCAGCCAAGCCATTCAAGTTTAAGAAGGAAAAATAATTAAACATTAACCATTTAATACAGTCAATAAAATAAATGAAAAAGAAAGAAGTTGTTATAAATAATTGTTTTGGAGGTTTTGGACTATCTGATAAAGCCTATGAAAGACTTATTGAATTAGGCATACCAGTAAAAACCTATAAAGAACCTAAGCGTGACCCAATAACTCATCTTTATCAAAATGAGAAAAAGGAAAAGGTTATATATGACCGAACTAAAGAAACAGGTGAAATGTCAGGTTTAATGCTTAGTATGAGCAGATATTGGGAAACTTGGTTAGATGAAGAAAGAGAAAATCCTCTATTAATTCAAGTAGTAAAAGAATTAAAGAAAAAAGCTAACGGAATGTGTGCTGAACTTAAAATAGTAAAAATTCCAGTAGATGTTGAATATGAGATTGACGAGTATGATGGGTTAGAAAGCATTCACGAAACACATAGGAGTTGGAATTAATATGTTCAAAATAACCCGACAAAAAAGACCTGATATTAAAAGTTTACAGTCAATAAAATAAATGAAAAAAAATAAATGGGTTTGGATGCCACACGCAGGACATTTTATTTGTGGAGATAAATGTCAATTTCACTTAAACACTTATGTTGGTGGATATATCGTTTCAACTGTTGGTGAATTATGGTTTGATAGAGGTAGTAGAGAAATACACGCTGAAGTTTATGACCCCACTTGGTTAGCAGAAAATAAATACCGAAAGGGTGATGACTTTGATAGTGCCTATATGAAAAAGTTTGGGTTTGAAGAAATAGGTTGTGATAGAAAATATGAAACAATGGTATTTAAAGCTAAAAAAGCTAAAGATGAAAATAAATGTTGTCCTTGGCGAATAATAGTAGAAAAAGAAGTTGATTTTGATGGTTATAATTCTGCTAATGATGCCTATAAAGGTCATTTAAAAATGTGTAAAAAATGGAGTATAAAATGATTAAAACAACCCGACAAAAAAGACCAGATAGAGTGATAGACAAAACAAAATATTTTATTAAATATAAAAAAATTGTTTATGACCTTGATTTGGCTGAAAGAATAAAACTAAATTCTGTTGGTAAACTAGCTAAATATCTTGGATTTTCAAGTCAATATGTGAGTATGATTATTCACGGAAAGATTATTATAAGTGAAGATATTTATCAAACTATTAAACTTTATTTTCAACTATGACCCTATCTGAAATTCCTAATCTTATAAAAGCACTTTTAATAGTTAGTAAAACAAAATGAAACACTATAGATATACACGAAAAGAGATTGTTAGAAATTGGTTGGCTTACAGAAGCCCATCAGAAACAGAATTAATTAAAGATCTTCTCTCTACTCTCTCTGACAAAGAATGTAAACATAAACCAATATTAACTCTTGGAGAATATGATTATTGTCCAAAATGTAAAAATTTTATTGATAGAGAAGTCTCTCCCTATCTCAAGAAAGAGTGTAATTATTCAGCACCATTAGATAAAAATTATGAAAATACTTTATCCTCTCCTTCTCTTGAGAAGAACAGTAAAAAATTATCTACATCAGAATCAAAAATATTGAGAGAATGTACTTGTAACAATGGAATGGTTCGTGCTGATTGTCCTGTTCACGTTCATAAAATTGAAATATCTCCCTCTCTTGATGGCTTAGAGATAGAAGAACTTAAAACAATGCGGGTTATGACTTTAGACACTGCTGAATTTAGCCTTATTATGCAAAATAGAAACACTATTAACTCTCTCATTCGCAACCAAAATATATTAATTAAAAAGTTAAAATCCCTATGACAAAACAAATACTAGGTAGCACAATTCTAGCCCTGCTTCAATATAAAGGTGAACTTCTAAAGATGGACCTGAAAGACAGGGGTGCTATCAATGTCCGTAACATAGAGATAGAAAAGATTGATAAACAATTTAATAGTTATCTGAAACAATGAATAAACAATTAGATTGGAAAGAAATTTGGTCAGACCATTGGTGGGGAAAAGATAGAGATATTGGTAGTGATATGAGAGTAATTGAGAAAATTATCACCTCAGAAAAACAACTCTCCGTCACCGAGACGATAGATAAAGTAAAAGAGATGATAGGGGAAATGAAACATCCTGGTACTGAACATTGTCCTGAGTGTATTTCTATTGTAGACGGTTGGAACTCAGCATTAGAGACACTTATTCAACAACTCTCTCAATTAAATATTAAAGAGGAAGATGAGACTACAAGAACTTAAAAAACAAATGTGGAAACAATCAACCTTATGGGGTAAGATGCAAACTATTTTATTGCGTATTTATTGGACTGTACAAGAGAAATGGTGGTTATTAACCGGAACTTGCCCTCACGAAGCGACTATTGGGGGGATAAATGCCAAAAAGGTTAAATGTTTATTGTGTGGCAAAATAATTAAAAATGAAATCTAAAGAGATAAAAGAAATTGACTTTTACAGAAACTAATTATATACTGTAGATATGTTAAAAGCATACTCATATAGAATTTATCCAAATAAAAAACAAATAGAATTGTTTGAGAAACATTTTGGTTGTGTGAGATATGTTTATAATTATGGTCTACAAAGAAAAATAGAAGAATATAATGGAAATGGAAATAGTTTATCTTGTTTTTCCCTAATGAAAGAAATTACCAAACTTAAAAAAGATTTACATTGGTTATCAGAAGTTAATGCACAATCATTACAAGTATCTTTAAGAAATTTGGATAATGCCTATACTAGATTTTTTAGAGAACATAAGGGTTTTCCTAAATTTAAAAACAAAAATTCTCAACAGTCGTTTAGTTGTCCTCAAGCAATTAAATTAAGTGGTAAGTATTTGTCTATCCCGAAAATTAAAAATATAAAGTGTATAGTTGATAGAAACTTTGAAGGTAAAATTAAAAATACCACTATTAAAAAAACTACAACTGGAAAATATTTTGTATCTATTTTAGTTGATGACGGGAAAGAATTACCAAAAAAAGTAGAAATTAAAAAGGCTATTGGAATAGACTTAGGGATTAAATCATTTGCTACTATATCAACTGGAGAGAAGATTAATAATCCTAAATTCTTTAATACATCCCTTAAAAGATTAAAAGTGTTACAAAGAAGATTGTCTAAAAAGAAAAAAGGTAGTAAAAATAGAATTAAAGCAAATTTAAAGGTTGCTTTATTGAACGAAAAAATATTTAATCAGAGAAAAGACTTTTTACATAAGTTATCTACAAGGTTAGTAAGTGAGAACCAAGCTATCTGCCTTGAAGATTTAAATGTATCAGGTATGATGAAAAATCATTGCTTAGCACGACATATACAAGATTGTGGGTGGAGCGAATTTGTCCGACAATTAGAATATAAATCAGAATGGTCTGGTAAACATATTTTTAAAATTGGTCGCTTTCAACCATCTAGTAAGATTTGTAGTTGCGGTGCTATAAACCACGATTTAAAACTATCTGATAGAGTATGGACTTGTAAAGTATGTGGCTTAACCCACGATAGAGATATTTTAGCAAGTCAAAATATATTAAAATTTTCAGGGCAGGGGTTGTCCGATGTGTCTGTGGAGATGTTGTCGCTAGACAAATCTATGAAGCAGAAAATTATTTATTAATATTCCATAGAGATAAAGAAAGGAATTATTACAAATTTACTAAAAACTTATGACTAAATCCCCAATACTAGCAAAAATAGATGGCACAGATATACCTTATGAACCCGATAGTAAATCTATTAAAAATATGACCAAGTTTCTAAAATCAATCAAATCCCCAATACTAGAACCATCTGAATTATTTGAAGGACCTAACTCATCGCTCAGACGAACTTATGATGAGGCCACCTCTACGATTAAGCCCTCTAAACGTAAAGCAAAGGAATTTGAATTACGACAGCCGTTAGAGCAAGTCCATAAAAAAGGATTTTATAAAGAACTTATTGGAGTAGATGAAAGTAAACCAGTAAGTGACTACGACCTTAAATATAAACATAATCTAAACCTCACTCAAAGAGTGTTATACAGATTTTTGTTTAAATTAGGTAAAAACCCCTCTCCCATAGTCTCTGATAAGTTAAAAATTAAAAAAGTAAAATGCAACAACTAACACAAGAAGAACTGTTATTGGATGAGAACGATTTATTTTTTAAGTGGTTAAAAGAAGGAAAGGTAAATTTTCACGCAATAACCGAGGCTTATATCTATTTTCTATCTAAAGATAAAGAAAAAGACAAAGAACTTATAAATGATTTATCTTACATTTCATCAATGTATCGTGAACCGAAATTAAACTGTGGTACTAAAGAGGTTTTGGAAGAAAGATTTGCTAAAGCAATAGTAAAGTCTAGGACTTTTAGTGGAACTCTATTTGAAAAAAAGTTAAAGAAATTAATTAAGTCTGATAAGTTAAAGGAGAAGAAATGAAAAGATTTTATATAGACTCCGCCATAGTCTTAACTGATGAGGTTGGCGATATTACCATTGACTTTGGAGTTAACCAAAGTAATTATACAGAATTGGTGACAAGTGTTGGAATGTCTGATAAGTTTGCCAAATCATTGTATGAATTGTTAGGTAATAAGTTAAAGGAGAAGATATGAGAACTAAACAAAAGTGTTACTGTTTTACCTGCTGGAAAGCAATTGATTCATTGGGTATAGCTAGACATAGAAGTATGCACCGAGATAAAAAAGAATATTGTGAAATAAGATATTCACGAGGAAATATTATAAAACACTTTTTCAATGGATGACCAAACTAAACCCTAAACTCTATATCCTTCGTAAACCCATCCTCTCCTCTAGTGATAGGGTGAGAAATAAAAAGTGGTAAAATAAGATAGTTCTTTAAAAGATTGAGGATTGATGGGGGGAAGTTCTACAACCAATAGGGCTATAGAATTGAGCCCTCCAGTGATGGATAAGCGCAAAGTTGTCTTTCCCCACCAGTTCTCAATTAGTACATTTAAAAATTAACTTGAATCTATTAGCTTAGCGGCTAATCGTCAAGTCAACGGTCAATACAGCTAACTCGTTGGGAGTAATCCCCCTCACATACTAGTAATGAAAGGTTGAGTGAAGTTACTTGAAACCAAATAAGCGTATTGGCAGACTCTAGTTAGTTTTTAAGGAAATAGTAACTGGGTATTCGTGAGGTTTGAGTGGCCATCAGGAATATCCGATTAGTGTTCCCTTATACCTATGAAAGTTAAACAAAAGACTTGTGTATGTGGTAATAAATTTGATCCTCATAGTTCTTTGGATAAATTTTGTAGTCCACTTTGTTTCTATAAAAATCTTAAATTAAAAAAATCTAAACCAGTTATCCGAGAGAATAAAGTAAAAAAAGTACGACAAAAAAGCGAGAATGGAAAATGGAAAATCAAAGCTTGGAGAATATTTAGTAAATATATTCGTACTAGAGATTGTCTAAAAACAACAAAAACTGTAGATACTGGAATCTGCTATACATGTGAACACACTATTCCATATAAAGGTTCTCAAGCAGGTCACTGTATATCAGGTAGAGGAAATTATATTTTGCTAGATGAGGAATGTGTTGAAACTCAATGTGAACACTGCAATATTGATCTTAAAGGAAATTATGATATTTTTATTCCTAAGAAAATTCGTGAAAAGGGATTGGAATGGTTTGAAGAAAAGAAAAAATTAAGTCGAATAGCAATTAAAAAAGATTGGCATGAAGAGTACCTTAAATATCAGGCAAAATACTTTAAGTTATTATCAGACAGAAAACTACCTTTTTAATTTTTCTCTAGCCTTCATCTCATCGTATTTTTCCTTTTGGGTCTTTTCTTTCCTTGGTGTTGGCAATTCGTTAAAAATCTTGTAGTTCTTAGGTAATAAAGAACCATTCTCTAAGTAGTAGATTGGCTTAAAAACATCATTCTCTCCGACTATGGTAACTCTCTTGCTTTGACCACCTATCGTTATTTCTACGACCTCTGGTGCGACCTTTCTATCTTTCAAATGATGACATTCTTTAAACTTACGGCAGATAAAATCCTGATGTATAACGTGTTGACAGTAGTCGGGACACCAAGTAGAGGGCCTATCGACCTGTGACATCTTTCATCTCCTCTTCTTGTAACGCTTTCATTTCTTGCCTTACTCTTTGAAGTGGGAGACAAATATAATTCTTAGTACAAGGTTGGTTTTCGGTTATCTGTTCAAAATCTCGTCTATATTTACCAGTTTCTTTCGATATGTCTTCAAGTAATCCCATACAAAGACTACATGTTTGTTTAGGTGGTGTTTCCATAAGTAAGTATACATCAAAATAAAAGATTAAATTTAGCACTTACAATTACCGCTTGCTAATTGCGGTTATTAATGCGATAATATTATAGACTATCGGGTCGTAGCATTAAAAGCTACACTGTCGCCAGACCACTCGGTAGTTTTTTTGGTTAAAATTGTGTAATGCCTCTTGTAAGAGTGTCACTACCACTTTCTTTACCTTCTAAATGTAGAAGTTTATCTAAGGCTTTTAGTCCGGCTACCATTGCGGAAGCGGCTACTAAGGTCCAACTTATCTTTCCTTGTGTAAGTCCATCTATTAAAATTGGAATACAAGCGAGAATAGCGACTCTAGCTAATTCTTTTAAAGCTTCAATAACTGGTTTAACATTTTCGTAAACTATTTTCATTTTTTGAATTTATTAATAATTAAATTTATAATATCTTTCCAATTGTATTTAGAGGGGAACTGAGTTAGAGCATTTTCATATCTGTTTTTCCAAACATTACTTTGAGCAGTAGCACTATCTAAATCTGCCTGTAATTTTGAATTTTTTTTGTTAGCAGTCGATACTTGATTCTGCCAAGATAGTATTAGTTTATTGTTTGCTTCAGAATCAGCCTCTAATTGAGCTAGACGTTCTTCCATAGAGTCATGGGAGCTTTTCAAACTCTCAATTTCTTTGTTTAGATTTGGAAGGTCTGATAAAGCTCCAAAGGCTTGTCTAACTTCACCCTCTGTTCTAGTACCGATAAAATCTAAAATTCTTTTTTGTTCTTCTGTCATATCATTTATTATACTCTTTGGTCTCATCCAACCAATAACATTTAAATAAGAATGTGATTGAACGTGACATGGTGAGTATAAAGGCCAGTTTTGGTCGAAGGAATTAAACTTAGAAGTAGTACCATCTAAAAAGATAGCAATATGACCTGCACCTCCACCGACTTTGTTTGACCATATTATTATGTCTCCCTCTTTGGGTAAATCTGTTTCTTCATCATTAACAATCCATTCCATATCTTTAATCTTTGAAGGAAAATCACAAGCGTTTGTCCATTCTACTATTGAGTGATTGCAGACATCTCTTAAATAAGCATTGGCAAGGTCGACACACTGATTCTTAGCATTAGCACTTCCTGATACTTCACAAAGTTCACCATTCCATTTTTCTAAAAATTCTTGCAGTGTCATTTCTCAAGTTTACCTTCTATTCTCGATAATCTCGTGTTAACTCCGTCGATTTTATCGATGATTGTATTAAGACTACTGTCAAACCTATTGAAAGAGTTGGTGTTATCGGATTTATGGTTGGATATATCTGACTCGACTGCTCTGATCGCTTTGGTGTTGGACCTAATATCTTCACGTACTGGATAAGCAAGGTAATTAAAGACAATAGTAACAATAGCAGCGGAAAAGATAAGGATATCTCTGATGATAGGGAAGGATTTGGACAGGGTTTGTTTAAAGACATTCATCTTATGCTACTCGTCTTGAGTTAATTCTAGGACGAATTTTCTTTGAAATGGTAACCATCTTCTTAGTTTTAGTATTCTTAATTTTCATCTATTAATTCTAAATTATAAAGTTGAGTAGAAATATCTTTAACAAGTTTGTTATTCTTTAACGAACAGATAAGAATAAATATATTAAGTATAGTTACAATTATTAATATCAGATATATTTTAATTTGATTATTAGTAGTAGGTTTTTTCATAGTTAGAAGAAATTAAAAAATCCGCTTAATGGAAGGGAATATGTAACTACAAGTTTTGGCCCAGTAGTAGTTCCCCCACCATCAGCATAAACTCCAGAAACATAAGATCTTGCTGTGGGAGTATGATTTTCAACATCGTTTTGTCCTCTTGTTCCTAATTTTGTTATCCCTGTTGTACTAACAGCAGCCAATCCAGCAGCGTTTAAAGGAAAGTCATTATATGCTCCTGAAGCGGCAAAAGTGGCAATATCAAAAATAGTATCAGACAATAATGTTGTTCCGAATTGGTCATAGTCAGCAGTTGTTGGATTAGTGTTTGATGCCATTGTAGAGGCTACTATACAAACATCCGCTGGGTGTGTTGTTTCTGTATTGTTACTGGCTCCTGTTGGATAAAGAGAAAAGATAGCTGAATCTTTAACTAAATTTGCAATATTTAAAGCGCTAGTGTCAAATAAAAATCCAGCTCGGGAAATACCATATACACTAGCAGTGATTTCACATTGGCTTATTACGCCCGATGTTAATGTATTTTCAATGCTACTTCCAGTAGCAGCATCATGACAGGTAGCCCAATTTGCGTTAGTATAAACTATTCTAGTATCTACAGTATTCGCCGTACCATCAGCAGGATATGGATATTTTGTTAAAGTATCAAATCCTAAATTAAGGAACGGAACAAACCTATTAGCGACGTTTATATCAAAAAAATGACTTAATTTCCAAATAGGTAAAAATCCATAATATATTCTTCTGGCAAATTTGTCATTACTTCTGAAATCAGTAGTTCTTTGTAACCAAGTTTTTCCATTTTTTTTAAAATATTTATCTCCAAAAGAAAATGAATTAGGAGTTATTTCAGTTATTTTTGTATCGTTTGGACAATCAAATATTTTTATTCCAAGTTTACACCTAAATAAAACACTGTTATTTAATAAATATAGTAGTGTTTTTTGGTTTTGTTTAAACCATTCTTTATCAAATACCATTTATGCCTCCTGTCCTTTAGCTAATAAATTCCAACCTGCTAGTCCGGCTGACCACTTAAATAATAAGGTCGTAGTTTTACTAGCCACAGTTGTTGAAGGTAAAGCAACTCCAGCCTTAGCTAGATATTTATTTCCGTAAGTTATGGCTCTTGGAGTGGCATCACTGGTGATTTCAAATAACATCATTTCTCCTTCAGCAGGAGTTGAAGTTGAGTGATTATTGATTACCAAGGCATGAGCCTGAGCTGTTCTTACAAAAATGTCATAAGTTGAAATTTCTGGGGTAATAGTATCAGTAGTGGTTTGAGAATCGACTCGTTTTTGAATTCGTTTGTTGGTTTCAGTTAAGGCAGCACTTTTTTGACTATCAACATAGGCTTTTGTTGATTGCTGTGTCGGGACTTTAGTATCTGAATTAGAAGCCATATCATCTTCATCAATAGATTGCTTTATATTTGAATCAGCGAGTGCTTTAGGAGTAACTATGGTTACGTCTGAAGTTCCAGTGTTGACGACTGCTCCCGTGGCTTTAAGGGAAGTGACGAGAGCATCAGTGTGGACACCACCGTCAGCGTGTTGAACTAAAATATCGTCTATAATTGCTTGCTGTTGAAGAACATCGGAAGGAAATTGAACAATCGCTCCAACTGCGTGGTCTTGGTCAGAACCACCACCGTCAGCGTTTCGTGTAAGTCCTGTTAGGGTTGAGCCTGATACACCAGTAAATGAAATGTATTCTCTTTTAGCGGGGGTAAAAGCCTCATTAGCGTCGATTAAATCGACGACACACACCCCAGCTTTGTTTTGAATACCGGTAACATTATTAAGCGTCATAGAAGCTGTTATCCCCGAAAGGAGTTGAGCGTCTAATGTTTTCTGAATTGCGTTTGTTGAGGGAGGGTATCGAATTGTCATATAATTGTTTTTACAATAATTTCTTAGGGGTTGTAAAGTTTACTCTAACGTATTTTGGTTGTTTGAACTGCGTTCCTTTTTTAACAGTCATTTTCACGGGCTTGAAAGTTGACTTTTTAGGAGCGAACTTTTTAGAACTAACACTTATTTTCTTGGGTTTTTTAGCCTTAGAACCTGATTTTTTAGGAGTTAAATCTTTGTCGATGTTTTTAAGTGCCTTTCCATCAGCATAAGAGATGATGTTTTTATCTACTAAGTCGTTTATAACTCCGTCAGCAAGCATAACTTTTTCATTAACAGCTTTACGCATTCCGACAAGAGTAGACATGATTTGGTCTTTAGACTGTCCACCCTCAATCATGGTTCTAATTTCATCTTCTACATAGAGAGTTTTAAGATAGTTTTCTTGTCTAGCGACGTTGTAGTAGGTAGCGTCCTCAGACGTTATTCCTAGGGCATCTAAGGCCTCGATTTGTTGTTCTTCTGGTAGGTTTTCGAGAATATCATCAACTAGAGTATATTTTTGTTTTTCTTTTAAGGCTTTTTGATAGGCGGTTTGTTCGGGCATGGAAGTGAATTTATCTATGTTTACCGTTCTCATTATTTCGCTTCCACTAGAATCGTCTATATAACGATAAACTCCACCACCACTTCCTACACTTACATTTTCTTTTTGAGATTGTAAATTTAAGATTCTCTTTTCAGCCTGTTCGGGAGTTATTTTCCCTAACATTTGTTGTTTGTAGACCGAATTGACTTGTTTATCTAAAGATTCATTTTTATATTGTGTATATTCAGTATCTTTATCTCTTAACTTTTGGACTTCTTCTGGACCATATTGTGAGATTTTAATTCCACCTAATCTAGCAACAGACTGCCCAAGTGTTTGGGGTGTTCCATACATATTTGGTTTACCCTGTGCTGCCTGTGTAACATCTATGGCACTATTGACTGGAGGAGGAAGATAAGAACGTCCTAAAAATGATGCTTGATTAGTTAGTTTTTCTCCCGAAGTTAAAGTTGAGGGTTGATATTTATTTTCATCAGGGTCGGAAATGGGTTTGCCTCTAAAATCTCTATTTACAGCTAGTTGTACTAAAGGAGAAACTAGAGGGTCGTTTACATTCATAGCTATATTTGAGGCTACGTCTTTTTTAGTGTCTATATTGGGTACAAAAGGAATCATGTTGCTGGCTATGTTAGTCGTTTCGTTGTTGGCATAAAAAGGTGAGATATAACGAGCTACATTGATTTCCCCGATTGGTGTTTGCCAAGTTAGGGGAATATTTAGTCCGGGAATCATTGGAGCGGCAAATCTATTTTCACGAGTTATTCTATCTTCGTCACTTTCACCCGATATTTTACTAGAGAGTCTAGCAACCCCCCAGAGAGTACCCAAAAAGGTAATCAATCCAAGTGGATTGTTGACAGCACCGTTTTTAATTATACGAACCAAATCACCCTGAAACTTTATAAAAGGTTTACCTATAATTGGGGTTTTGGAAGCTAAATCAAAGAACTTACCCACATTGGAATAGTTTTGAAAACCATCGGCCACTTTACGGGTTGCTTCTTCTAGATTAAACCCTTTATCTAAAAGAGATTTTAACGCCGAAACCTTATAGGCATCGTCTGTGCCACCATAAAAAGATTGAACCTTGGCCGTGGCTGTCTTTATTTTTCCCGGTTTCTTTCCTAAAGCTAAGTCATCTATACTACCAAGCTTGTTTACAAAATCAGTTCGGGTAATATCAGTACCTGTAATACCTTGTCTCATCAAATAATCATTTAATTGTTTGAATTGCTTGGGCTTAGATTTTAGGTCAAGCAGATTTTTGTTTAGTGTAAATGGGTCAACTCCGGTTACAAATCCAAACACTTGGTCGGATACTATGTTTCCTACGTTGGTAGTAGGATTAAAGACAGTTAAAAGTTTCTTTTGTAATTGTCTAATTGGCATTCGGTCATAAGCCCTAAAGACATCATAAAGGTTTTGCATAGCCTGATTGCTAAAGAAAAACCCCTTTAAGTCCTCTGCGGCACTATTTAAGACATATTTACCCGACAAAGCACCATAAGAAGGAGAGTCAGAGAGTTTGGTAAATCCTGGTCTTTCAACATCTGAAACAAATCTTTGGTTAGAAGCTAGAAAGTCGGTGTATTTTTTAATGGCACTATTCGTTTCTACTTGGGCGAGTCTTTTACCTAATGCATAGACGGGGTCGTTTAATGAATTATCCATTTTCCAAGCATCTATATCTTTGCGTTGTTTATAAAGGTCATTGGCTATCTTTTTTCCTTGAGTAATAAACTTACTAACTTCGGGTGGAAGTTCGGTTACATCATATAATCTTGGAACATATTTACCCTTGTTTTTTACATAAAGTTCGACTGATATATGACCGTTGGCGTAAGAAGTGTCATGCACCAAATCTAATCCTTCTCTAATAAGTCCATAGACTTGTTTTTCGGCCTTAGTTAAATCATTAAATTTGACCTTTATTTTACTTATATCTGGGTCTAAAACAGCATTGATTCTTTCAAGTGAGCCTTTTCTATTCTTTAGACTCTTATATAGAGTGTCCATAACATCGTAAGCACGTTGATTGGCTACGCCCATTTCACCCCTTAATTCCATCGAAGCCTTAGCTCTTTCAGGACTCATTCCTAATCCTTTGAAAAAGTTTTGTAAGGTTGAGGCGGCTGTTCTAATTAGGGAGTTATCACTACCCATTGCTTCTTCTACTTTAGTAGTAATTTTCTCTTGACCTTTTCGAAGTGTCCTTGTCCACAAAGAAGCTTTTTTAGTGCCCCCTTTAGGAGCTTTGGTTGAATAACCTAGCACATCATCTATAAAAGTATTTAGTCGGTTTGGTAAGGTTGAGGCTACATCTGCCCTGTCAGGAACTTGTCCTAAAGTGGCTATTTTACCTTTACCTGGTTTTAGTTCTATTCTGACGTTAGCGTTGGGATTTTCAGCTAATACTTTCTTTAATTGTGCCTTTGTTCTAACTACCTGTTGTTTTATCTCCCCCTCCGGAAGTGATAAAATATCTTGTGGCCGTGAAACTTTACTGGATGCTGGTAATTCTGTTTGTACTTTGGTGGTTGGCATTTCAACCTGTTGTGCCGGTTTGCCAATATCAATGTTATTAGGTTCAAACCCCAAATCTACCTTTTTATCTATAAGAGCTGTCTTTATAGTAGGTTGTTTTATCTCTCCTGTCTTTACTTCTGGTGATATTTGAGATTTGGTCTTAACTAAACTATCATTAAAAATAACAACTTGTGGGTTTTGACCAGCACCATCACCAGTACCACCATATCTAAGAACCAAGCTGTCTAAACCTTTTTTGGTTGCTTCTTTTTTTAATAATGGTTCTAATACTCGTTGCCCACCACTTATTTGTTCGTCTGTAAAAGATTTACCTGATAATTGATAAAAGGCATCTTCTACATCATTAAATGTTTTTGTTTTACCTAAGTTTACATCAGTAATATAAATATTTTTTCCATAAGTTTGTGCTTCGTTTAAATTTTCAGTGAACCATAAACCACCACTGGGGTTTGTTTTCATTTGACCATTTTCGCCCCTTAATAATGTTATTTGTGAATTGTTTTTAACTTGACCATCGTTTTTAGTGAGGTCAATTAGTTTAGAAGTATTTTTAGAAGGAACATTACCCTCTGTGAACAATGACCTTGCCTTTTGATTTAATAATTCATTTTGTGGTGTAGATACTCCTCCTGTCTTTAGAGGTGGGGAGCCATCACCTGTTCTTTTAACTGAGAATCCAATACCAAGTTTGGGGTTTTTTACATCAGCTAGTCTTTCAACCATTCTATCAGTAACGTATTTCATCCATGTTTCAGGACTCTTAAGATAAATAGCCTTCATTTCCTTATTGTTTATAATATCTGGTGCTATTTTTCTTGCCGTCTTAGTAATATCAGAGATAATATTCATCTGAGCTTCGGGGGAGAATTTTTTATAGTTTCTGACCGAGTTAAGGGCAGACATAATTTCCGATTCGGATTTTAATGTCAGTTCTTTTAATTGTTTGGTTTTATTATATTTACCAGTAGCACCGATTATTATTGGCAATTCAGCTAAATTAAGTAGATTTTCCCCCATAGTTCCTTTAGCTACCGCAGTACCTAAACCAGTATTTTCTTGACCAATTAATCCTCTCATTCCAGCTTTCTGAGCGTCTAAAAATCCAGCACCACTTTTTGTAGCCGCACTTTGTCCCTTCCAATAATCGTATAATGGCATTCCTATGTCCCCTATTGGGTCTGGAATCATAGCCAATGTGCCACCAAGTACCCCTAGCCCACCCTGTAGTCTCTCTCCGCCTGTGCTTTGTTTTCCAAATAATTGTTTAGCTCTCATTGGAACTTGAGTAATGGGAGCAACATAACGGTTCATCGCAAAAGAATTTAATTTTTGTGCGAAAGTATTTGTTGGTTGTTGATTAAAGAAAGCTTGTTTTTCGGGCGTATTAACACTGCTATAAAGAGATTTAATCTGAGGATTCTTAAAATTTGGAATAGTAACACCAGCAAAAGAGGAGAAGGGGTTTTGAGCCGCTCTTTGTTGAGTCTGTTGGATACCCCCTCTTAAGTTTAATTTGCCCTGTTGAAACCACCCCTGATTATCATTAAATGCGTTGGAAAGTTTACTAACAGGCCTCTGTTGATTCTGTTGAAATGTCTCTTGGAGCTTTCGTTTGATACTTGATACTAAATTCAGTGCCATGACCTAGATTAACTTATATAATCTGAGGTTATCAACTACTGCATCCAAACGGGTAGGTCTTTATTTGACTGTCCCATTTGTCCTAAGTAATTAGTCAAGTCGTCTTTCTTAACACCAGTCATTAATTGACCAACGTTATCGAATTTTTGTCCGCCAATGGTTAGACCTGATGTAGGATTAGTAGTGGTTGAACTTCTTAAACCACTTAAAGCACTTGTACCAGCACCAGTCGAAGCGGAGAGTTGTTTTTGATAGCTATCTAATTCGATATTGGCTTGTTCTCTCATGGCTTGAATGTTAGCTGTAAAAGCGGCTTCTTGCTGTTTAATGTTAAAGAGTTCGGTCTTGTACTCTTTTAAGAGATTCATCTTTGCAAGAGCTTTTTCTTGGCCTGCGGTAGCACGGTCTTTTTCAATACTTAGAATTGCTGATTGGAAGTTATTATTAGCCTCTCTAACTGCGGATTCTTTTTTAGATTGTAGTTCTAAAAGACTGTTCTTATAATTTTCTTCAACATTTAGTTTTTGAGTATCAATCTGTCTTAAAGCGTCACTCGTCGCTTGTCTTGTACTTCCCATCTGTCTCTGTTGTTCCTGACCTGCTAGAGCTCTGGCGGCTTCACCTGCGGAAGAAGCACCACCATATCTCTGTTGATAACCTTGAGTTAGTTCTGAATAAAGTCTCCTAGCAGCATCTAGGGCTTTTTCTTGCTGTTGACGGGCGGAAATTGTGTTACCTGCGAGTGTACCCAAAGACTGTCCTTTTGAGGTGTCTAAAGTACCTTGTGAGGTATTGAACTGTTGATTAATATCTGCGATATTAGATTCTTTTAATTGACCAGCATATTGTTCTTGTTTAGCAGCGTGGCCCATTGATTCGTTGTAGATATTATTTAATTCATTCTCAAAGTCGGCAGGATTCCAACCAGGAGTGATATCTGAATAAGGGTTTTTAGTAATAAACTGATTAAAAGCATCTTGACCACCTGTGGCAGCAGGACTTGGTCTTCCTTTAGCTACCCAATCGTTGTAGGCTTCTTGTCTTGACCAGCCTGGATACATAGAACTATAAACATCATCAAAGTTTGTAGCGACATTGTTAGTAGGAATAGGAGCTGATGATGGATTAGAATTATTTGAAAAAGTCTGTCCCCCTATTATACTTTGATAAGTAGAACCCTTTGCTGACATATCAGCATTAATTGCGTTCAAATCGGTCCATCCTCTATCTTTATATGCTTCAATAATGGGAACATTGGTGTATTGACTTAAGTCTCCACCACCACTTACAGTGATGGGGTCATTTTGACCTTTTAATGACTCTGAAATACCCAAATCTGGTGTACCCCATGAGCCAGTATGAATTGGTGTTGTCTCAAAAACTGGTGACGTATTACTACCTATTCCTAAAGTTTCCATATTTGTTTTTTATTAATATTTATAATTTGTTTATAGTTAATATTTAACTAGGTTGTCAAACACGCTGTCCAGCCGGAAGTTGTCCCTCGGACTGTTGAGAAGCGGTAACATTAATCCCTAGTAACTCAAAGTTAGTATTTGCCTGATTGGATAAGATTTCGATTTGTAAGATACGCCCTTCCTTAAAGAGTTGTGTCCAACGATAAAACTCATCTCCTGTTATGACAACTGAACCTGAAGTTAATCCCCAACTTGCTGTTCCCCAGTTATCAATTCCCCAACCTGAGCTTCCAGCGATAGCCGAACCCTCAATAGTAAAGGTCTTAATGGTTTGAATCTGTCCGTTACGGTTTTCAAGTAAGATGTTTACGTCTACTGAACCTGTGATGTTTCTAAATAAGACCTTGAAATACTTAATAATCTTTAAGATAGACCATGAGCCGAAGTATTCCTTTTTCGTTCTTAAAGTCTTGTTTATAATAGTTCCATCATCAGAATTAACTGAAGTTTCGAAAGTATAGACTTTATTTAAGTTAGCTGAACCTAATACCCATTTTTCCGTGTTAGAGGAGTCGGTGTATTTTCTCATTGTCGAGATTCCAAAAGGTAGAATCCACGGTCCAATCCAACAGCCTCTTTCTCGGTCATAGACTATCATCTCTTTACGTCCTGGGAAGCTAACAATATATTTATTATCCACATACATTGAACACGCTTCTTTATAGTCGTCTCCCGTGAGTTTTGACAGGTAAGGGCGAATACGAGCTGAAACTTCGTTGGTTCGGATTAAGTTTAAGAAATTGGGTTCGAATCCAACAACATAAACACCTTTCTTTCCGAGATAGAAGATATCATTTTCAACCACTTGGATAGTATCTTGTGAGCTACAACCCACTAAAGTAGAAACTGGCTGATAGGTTGGGTCGAGAATAGTGTAATTTCCCAAAGCCACCAAGTTTAAGGTAACTGCGAATGAAGAATATTCCTTAAAGACAATAATTTTTTCACTTCCTGGTTGAGCTTTGATACCCGTGATTCGTTGTCCTGAATCTGGGTCGATGTAAATATATCCTCCACCGTCTATAAATGAGAACTTATATTGATTTGGATAACGTCCTGAGATTAAGAGTTTGGTTGGGTCGGTGGTATCTACCATTAAAAGTCTATCGTTTACTTTTTCAATAAATTCAGAAGCTACACCGCCAGTAGTATTTGTTATCGGAGCCAGGATTCCCTCTGCGGGTTGGTCTCCCTTATCAAAATAAACCGTAGTAGAAGGCCCAACACCTGCTAAAAATCTTTCGTTACCTAAACTTCCACGATAAATCTCGTATCCCGTGATAGTCGAAGCCGCTGCCGTAGGAGCAGTCCACGAAAGTCTAACCAAGGAGTTTTCCATATCAAAAGGCAAACTTGGTAGAGTAATCGGACTTGAGGCTTCGGTAGTACCACCTGAACTCGCTAGAGTAACGACTTTCCATGAATAAATCTGTGTACCCGAAGTTCCTGAAATGTTACTAGCCGACAAACCCGTGGGTGGGGAAATGGTAGCGTAAACGACAAGATTCGTTCCGTCATATTGAGTTAAGGCTTTATTTTTAGAAGCGATGTAGGTCTTTCCACCAAGTTGTTCGAAACGAGCCACTGAACCACTGGGGTAAGACTGCCCATTAATAGCCGTAAAAGAAGAATCGTCTTTATAACAAAGATATCCCTCGTCTGTGAGAGCAATTAAGCGATTAACTGAATCATCGACAGTTGAGAAGTAAGTCCCTAATCCTCGAATCGAACCCGTGGCGTTAGCTGTGAAATAAGAGGAAGTTCCCCAACGTCCAGTAGGTACACCCGAACCAATTAACATTATATTATCTGCTTGAGCAAGTTCGTTGTCTTTTAACTCTGTAGGTCTTAATAGGGGATTCCAACCACCACGAAACTCGTCCCATTTAATTTCTAGGCTTTTTCTTGGCTTAAAAGCTGGTACTTTGTTGTTAAGTAAAGGCATTTATTTTCCTATTTTATAAGTTTGATTAGAGGGAATTCTTCTCAGTCCCCCACTGGGTTGAATCATTGACCTGCCAATCATATTGATTAATCTGTTATTTGCTTCTGCATCGATTATGGGGAAACGTTCATCTGAACGAGATTGTAAAACGTAAGAAATTAGCTTCAAGCGTACATATTCTGCATCAGGGAGTTCACATATATCTGTTAGAGTTGCCATTCCACTTGGATACCTTTGATATTGGATTGAAACAGTAGCATTGGTAGCTAGACTATTAAGAACTAGTTTATAATTATTTGGGCTTCCAAGTACATAACAATAATCGTCGTCTGAATTTTTGGTAAATCTTTCTTCAGGTCTGATTTGGGGATAGGAAGTAAAAATCCCATTATCTTCTGTTGCGGGGGCTTCTTCTAATTCACGAAAGTTATCAGGTAAACTCAATGAAGCACAAGTCGCTAAAACTTGGTAATTCTCGGTAAATTCTCTGAATCTGTAAGCCGAACACGCCTCTTTAACGGCTTGATTAACAAAATCAATTCTAGTCGTTAGTTCCGTTCCTGTAGGGAGAGAATAATCTAGGTCTAAAAAAGAATTGGAGGATTTTAATATATCTTCTAATGTAGTCATAGTTTATATATAGACTACACTTTAAGAGGTTATCAACTTTTCAAATATCTAAGCACCGGCCATTCGTCCTTTTGTTTTCTCTCTTCGATGTGTTTTTGATAAGCCCCGTGGATTCCATTTTTCTCTTCCCAATTTGGAACTCTACCGTGCATTAGAGAATACGACCTAACCGTACCATCAACATAGAATCTATAATCTAAATCAGCAAGGCGTTGATTAACATTAAATCCGTCCATACCAAAAAACTTCATATCCATTCCACTGTCAAATCCACCTATCTCTTCAAGTGCTTTGCGGGGGCAAGAGCACAAATTCCACTCTACATCCATAAAAGCAGTCTCTCTAAAAGGGTTTAGAGTTATCCGTGGGTCAAACCAACTTTCTAACATAAAGGTTTTATCGTAATACTTATTTCCCAATACAGAGACTAAGGATTTCTTATTATCTAGATATCTCTGCCATAAGGTTGAGAGGATATTAGAATCCCCATAAGTGAAGTCTTGCCAACTAACCACGAGTTCTCCCTGACTTTCCTTAATTAATTTATTATAGATTCTATTAAGAGTCCACACCCCACCCTTAAAATCGTCTTGAACCCATGTAGCCCAGGATTTAGGCTTAAAAGTAGACCCGACATACCAATCAAAATCCTCAAAGTCCTGTTCTTCTAGGGCTTTTTGAACAATAGCCAACCCTTCAGGTCTAATTGTGGGCGTGATTACGCTTATTTTATTCTTAAACATCTTTCGGTAGCTAAATTTTTAGACGTTATATGGTCAGATTGTTGACACAAAGCATTATCATCGTCTTTACCCGGTAAGTGAGTTACTCCACCGGGAACGAAGTTGTGGTGTTTATTTTGAAGTAAAGTAAAGATTCTATCAGCTTCACGAAGTAGACATTCGTCTTTTCCATACTCTTTAATATACTTATCTAGCACTCCTATCATATCTCTGCTAAACATAGACCCCCAACCCAATAGAGCTAATTGTTTTTCTCCATAAGTTTCTATCTTTTTTTCATACCCTTCGATTCCCGAATAAGCAATTTTGGTATTATCCTCTAAAAACTTGTTATAGATTCCTTGAATGTTGTGGACTAAGCAATCGTCGTCTTGAGTATAGATAATGTTATTCTTTGCCCTTAAACTGTTAGTAAACCTTCCGTATGCTTTTAGATTCTCACACTTTGAATGGTCGACTATTATGATTTCGCTTATAAAAGGATATCTCAATAATTGGGCTACAATAATAGGAATGTTCTCCTGCCTTTTCCAAGTAATAAGGACAGCTGTTACGCTCACAGAAACCTCCTTAACCCGTCTTCAAAGCTCATCTTAGGTCTCCAACCGTATCTTTTAATCCTTGATATATTAGCTTCTAATTTCATCACTTCACCTTTTCTTGCTTCGGTGTGAATAGGCTCTAGTTTTTTACCCATTATTTTAATTATTAAATCAGCCACTTCGTTGATTGAATGAGACTTACCCGTAGCGACGTTTATCTCCTTGCCCACGAGTTTCTTAATAGTAGGAACTAACTCATAGGCTCTAACGACATCAGAAACGTAAATATAATCTCTCCTTTGTTTTCCATCTCCAAAGATTACCGGGGGCTTGTCTTGTTTGACTAGGTCAGCAAAAATAGGTATGACTGCCCCATAAACCCCTGAAGATTGACGAGGTCCAAAAACATTAAAACACCTTAATATATAAACCTCCAAACCGTATAACGTGTGGTAGTTTTGGCAGAGTTTATCAGCACACAATTTAGACACAGCATAAGGGCTTTGAGGGTTACAGACTAAGTCCTCTTTTATCTTGCCTTTGTATTCGCCATAAACTTCACTCGTTGAAGCAAATATAACAATTTTGTTATGTTTCTTAGCACAGTCTAAAACGTTTTTAGTTCCCTGTATGTTGATATCAAATGTCTCCTGGGGGAAAAGAATTGATTTGTCTACATTTATTTGTGCCGCAAGGTGATAGACAATATCACAGTTTTTAATCTGTTCTTCAATTTCTTCAAGATATCTAATGTCTCCGTAAACAATAGGATAGTCACCTTGATATCCGCAGGCGTGGGAGAAATTATCTAGGCCGATTACATTGTGTTTTTTACTCAAGTAGTCTGCTAGATGAGAACCTATAAATCCAGCCGCTCCGATACATAATATTTTAGCCATTGATATTTTTTTTACTGTTAAAAAATGATTTTCTACAACCAAACATCTCAAAGTCATATTTATGATGGCACTTTCTACACAATGTCATCCAATCATCACGCTTCCTTAAATAATTATTACTTTTATTAGCCCATTCAATATTTTTCTTTTTTCCACAATACTCACACTGTAACGGTTCGCCATAATTTCTTCTAATCCATTTGTGTAATTCACTTTTATCATCACCATATTCACTTATTGCCTTTAGACACAACCCCTTATTCCAGGGGATTACTCCTTTTTTAAAAGAAGTTGGGTTTATTTTATGTTTTATATAAACAAGACCAACTGGTCTTGTCCTATGTTTATATCCACATTTTTTACAATATAAACCCTTGTTTGATTTTAACGCCCCACAATCTTTGCATTTTTTCATATTAAATTAATATACCAATAAACCCTGCACCTTTGCAAATTAATATATTCATCTTGTCATCTTAAACTCACAATTACTAAACTGTTCTATTTTGTAAAATTTACTCATTCTGCCTACCCAATATTCAACGTCTTTATGTATTTCACAAAATATCATTTTAACTTTGTCTATGTGTCTTTCAATT
>Ga0172381_10000691_pt1 | contig 41117 bp, 57 predicted proteins | sample Leawel6488metaG_FD_119754 | JGI IMG/M metagenome (GOLD analysis project Ga0172381, IMG submission 119754) | Leachate microbial communities from a municipal landfill in Southern Ontario, Canada - Leachate well 64-88 metaG | ecosystem: Engineered > Solid waste > Landfill > Unclassified | place... | reverse complement strand
TTAGCCTCGATCACAATCAAGGGCTTTTGGGGAACGAGGATATCCCCGAGAGGTTCCAAGACCGTATCGGGAAGCGGGCCGTTGCGGAGTTGTCCGAGTCCTTGCGTCGTCCCCCAACGGCGGATACATTGCGCGTCCTTAACGGACTTGTTCTTCCTGTCGTATTCGCCGACGACCACCCAGCCATACCACAGCACTAATATTGATTTCATCGAACCTCCAAACGGCTCGACGCCTTATCGCGTCCGCAGCCAATAGCGCCGGCCGGGAATGACCCCGGCCCCTACGTTCGGCGCTTAGGCTATAACCATTTTTGCTTTAGCGCGTAGCCTCCATCGCTATCCGGTTCGCCGTTGCGCGTTCCGTGCGGTTTCTTTGTCCCGTTCGGCCAGTAGATCGCGCCGAGGTTGTAGACGAGGGAGAAGCCCATATCCATACCACAGCCCGAGACCTTGACGCCGCAAGTGTCGCGGTCTTGTGGATAATCGAGGAGCTTCGCCACCTGCCACGATATGCGCCGTGGCTCATTCTTGCGCATGATGTAGACGTTAATCGTCCGGGTCATTCCCGATTTTGAAACGTGCTCAAGCTGCGTGTATACGGTTTCGTTAGGCCGTAACCTAAGCGCCTTTAATGTCTTCATAGCCTCATCGTGGTCTTTCTGCTTCTGGTTCATGGTGTCTACTCTCCTTCAGGAAGATAACCGCCTCATACGAGGCAGTAGAGCGCCGCCCGTCGATGATGACGGGCTCTACGTCCGGCGCTAATACCCCTCGTCTCGATTAGTGCAGGCGACCGCATGGCGGGCAGTCTCATAGCTGACGACTTGCCCCCCGGCGTAGATTCCCCTCTGTGCGTCCCAATGGTATACAATCCACTCCCCGCGGCCTTGCCTAACCATGTAGCTCTTCTTCTTCGATTTGTCCATTTTGTCCACTCTCCCTTGGTCTAGTGATCGCCCGGGCCTACGCTCGGGAAACTATCTTCTTGACTACTTCCGGGCCCATTCGCTTAACGCCCTCGAGCGTGATAGCGAGCTTGATTCCCGTCTCTACGTCAAAGTAGGCAACGGCGCTCGAGCCTGCGACTACTGGCTTCAGGACGAGGAAGCGGCCGAATACTTCAACATCGCTAGTAGGCTCGGCCACTAAAGCATGGTATTGGCTATCTATTCTCGTCATGTTCTCTTGCGCCGCTTTCCATTCGGCCTCGCGGCGCTCGCTCTCGGCTTTAGCTGCGACTACTCCCGCCTGGTATTCTGGGCTAGCTTGCGTGATTTCCTCGCGGGCTTTTTGGTGTCGCCTCGCCGTACTCTTGCTAAGGGGCTTTTGACGTTCTTCCCGAGCGATATAGTCCGCTTGCTCCGCGACCGCTTTAGCATGGGCGCTTGCCTCGGCGCGGTCTTTCTCCGCTTGATCCTCAGCTGTCCACTCTCGGCTATGTATTTCCTTGGCCCTTTGCTTTTGGTAGTCGTCTAAGGCCTTCCATGCGGCGGTTTTCTTTGATCCGCTTGCGTTTTCGTAAGCTCGCCTTAGCTTTGACCCGACCTCATCGGGCGGAAGGATAGTCTCGACTACTCTTGACGGACCCGCTTTAGGCTTCCGCTTGGCTGGCATACGATACCAATACTTTTGGTCGATCTTGGAGACTTCCGCGGCCTTAGCATCGGCTACAAACGCGGCATGTTCCGCGCATAACCCATCGTGTACGCTCTCGGCTCCGCATGGTACTAATCGGCCATTGATTGCATTGGTAAGGCCGTAGAGCTCGGGGCCCTTGGCTTCTTTGTCCCAGAGCATATACATGCACGGCATATTAGGCCTCGCCTTTGGCGACTAGCGCCGAGCGGTGGAGTATTAGGGCCGATGGATCATCTTTGTACTTGCCCATTGTGAGCGCCTTGCCCTTCGGCGTAACCTTAGGCCTGACTGATCCACTGCATCCCCGGCGCGTAATCGTGTCCCACTCCCCTGTGTACGCTGACATGGTAGCCCTGGGTCTGTTAGTAGCCTCATCCAAGCTAAGGGAGAGTAGCGGGGTTAGGCTGTCGGTCGGTTGGTTTGTCATCTCGATTTCCTCCAGGCGCAAACATTACTCCCTCGCTCTCTCGCCCGTCAAGAGACATTCGCAACAATTTTCAAAGATTTTTCTCCATGCTGTACAATGAGTTACTGCCATGTCAGTGCCACAGTGTGGGGGTAGTGCTCCATGGCAGGGGATAAAGTGTTGTTAGGCGAATAGTTATTCAGCTATGTAGTGCGCAATAAATGCGCAGTAGTTTAGGGCATTGTGGGCAGGCTGGATGGGGAGGGTTGGTCGGGGCTTTGATAGGGTGAGGATGGCATAGGGTAGGTTGAGCCTGGCGCGTAACCTTGAGGGATTCAGTCCCTAGGAGGGTAAGGGGCCTAGGATTGAATCCTTGAGCGTTTGGGAGGGGAGGGATATTGCAACAGGTAGCAATGGGATTGCAATGGGATTGCAATGCAGCAGCCTAGTAGTACAGTGCTACGGGAGTACAGCAGCACATAAGGCAGGCCCCCCTTCAGCCAGAAGCCCCGACTCGAGACCCCCCCCCCGTCGCCAACGCGGCCCGCCCCCCGTTTATTAAACACCCATTTCCCTGACAGCTCTAATGGTGTATAATGAGCGAGAGACTAGAGGAAATGGAGAAAAAACTTTAGGGGTTGGAAGTTATGAGCGAGAGGGTATATTGATCCCGTAAGGATTACCATCGACCTGACGAGGAGTTGGGTACGGCCTGAGACGGCGGTAACAAGGTGGCTGTTTGAGTCGGCGGCGGGATTTTTGGAGGGTGAATGGCGACATTTATGATCCGGGAGTACTTGGAGGGCGGGAAGGTGGTTGGGCATCCGATAGAGGCGGCGACGAAGGAAGAGGCGCTGAAGATATTCGAGGAGAAGCTGCCGGGGATACAGAAGAATCGGGACGAGGAGTTAGCGAGGCGGGAGGTTGAGGATTTCCTGCATCCAGCGGAGAAGGTCCCGGTTGGGGATGGGCGGGATTTTAAGATTCCGATTCCGGACGCCAAGTTGAACGGGAGGAAGTTCCTGGCCTTGGAGTTCCAGTGCTCGGCCTGCGGCGCGGCGCTCGAGGCGGTGTTCAAGGACGGCTTCTTGCAGATAGCGCCCTGTCCGACCTGCCTGGGGGAGCTCGAGAACATGATCGCCGCGGTGAAGCGGTTCTTGGATAGAAAGAATGGGAAGTAAGAAAGAGGCGTTTACTCCTCGGTATTTACCAGGAGATGGCGTAACCGTCTATCGAACAGTAAAAGAAAACATAGAAATAATGCTCCGCGATGGATATTTTGATGGAGTGAAAACCTGCGTTATCGCTGCATCGAGAGACGAATATTACGATATCAGATTCCAGGGATCGTATTGGGAGTGCCAGGCGCTTATTGCCCGAGCATCGAATAGGATTCAAAAGGAACTAGACTAATGGCTGGGCATAAGAAAAGTCGGATTCTTGCCTCAGTTCGCGTAAAGGCCTTAGTTAAGAAAGAAGAGCAGGAACGGATTCGCGCCTCGCTCGAGATGAAGTACATCCCGCCCATTCCGAAAGAAGGGAAGGGAAACACCCAAGGTAACGCTCGCAATCCCTATAATCCTGAGAAAGGCGCCGAGCTCTGCATCATGCGTCGGGCGGGGATGAGCCGGCGCAAGATATGCGCCGAATGCCATATGGGGGATGCGACGATCAACCAGTGGCTCTCGGACTTCCCGGAGTTCTCTCAGGAATGGGGCGCCGCGTATTCCGATTACATCCTCGATGTCGCCGAGGAGCTCGTCCCCCGTGCCGAGGCCCTCATGGAAGGCCTGAAGATCGACGGCAAGAAGCTATCCCCTAAGCAAGAGACCCGCTACCTCAGAGCCTTCGAGCGGTTGTCGATCGAGGCCCATTGGGCAGCAACTCATCGAGTACCGACGCTCTATGGCGACAAGGAGGGCGGGAATCAGTTCGTCCTCATCCAGCCGATCGAGACGCCGCGCAGGGTCACGCAGGATCCTGTCCGGGCTAAAGACTGGCAAAAGGAGATCGAAAATGCAGCGAGTGGTGTGTCGCTTCCCGATAACACAGACGGAACAGGGAGCTCTATTCATCGGGAAGATGATAGCCGAAGGACTGACGGGAACGGAATTCCGGCAGGGGACGCGAGAAATAAGCCTATCCGACGCCACAAGGGAAGCACTCGTCCTCTGGTTAAACGCCGCTAATAATTCTCGGATGAGGAGTCAGGACCTTAGGAGCCTTGATACAATCCCCATTCGGATAAACAATAGGCTCAGGTTCGGCGACGTATTCGCAGAGGAGGACTAAGATGCACTATAGAAACGGAAGAGAAGCGAAGAATGGGGACAGGGTCATTAGGCTCGGTTACGGGAGCGCGACCATCGAATGCGTCGGCGAGCTCCGCGACGCGGTTCCGGGCAACTACTACTGCAACGGCAAGATCGTTCCGGTTCCAACCGAGGACACCGCCTGCCTCTGCGACTGCCTGCACGTCGACGACCTCGCCGCGTTGCTCGCGGAGAAGGGGCTCGATAAGCGCCCAGACGGAAAGTAAACGATCAAGGGAGGACTAAGATGTTCACAGAAGAGGAAAAGGTAAAGCTCGACGATCCGATGATCGCGTACAACGAGAAATTCAAGATCGTAGTCGCGGCCCTGTCCAGGGGAACCCCGATCGGGAGCCCTGCCAAACAGGACTCCACTCTCGCCGTCATGGTCGATACCATCGTCGAAGAGGTTGCCGACCTCGGGGCGCTGGTCGAGGCCATGGGCGAAAGGATCCTCGCTCTCGAGGCCGAGGTCCATAATATTGACCCGGGATGGGAACCGGATGCCGGAAAGACCGACGAGACCGAAACAGGATCTTCGGGGGGAGACTCGGAGTCCGGAGACGAGAAGTAGTCATAGGGCCCCGGAAACGGGGCCAAAGGCGGGTTATGGATTTCAACCTTGCGCCACCTGTTAGGGAACCTTCGGAATACTTTGGGATGGTATCGGCCGCACTTCAGGAGAGCCATTCCGAAGAAGAAGAGCCTAAAGAGACTCCCGATGGCGATGAGTAATGCCACAACGTAAAGTAAGCGTCTATGAACCGCTGCCCTCAATAGCGGGTTTCCATGCCTGCGACTCGGTTAATAGATGCCTTGTTGGGCCGGTAGGCTCGGGAAAATCGACCGCGGCCTCGATGGAGGTCGGCCTTCTGCTTCCCCGGCATATCGCCAATACCTACGGAGTCACGGATACGCGCTGGGCTGTCGTGCGCAATACCTATCGCGAGCTCGTGGACTCAACACTTGTCACCTTCAAAGAACTATTCCCCTTCGGCGAGTGGCATGAAGGCGACATGATCATGAATCTACGGTATCCGCCTTCCAGGGGATGCAACCACGATCTGAACGTTGAGGTCATATTCAGATCGTGCAACCGCCCCGGAGACATGAAGAAGTTCAAGTCAGTCGAGCTCACGGGCGCATGGGTCGAGGAATCAATCGAAGTCCATGAAGATATTAAAAAGATGCTCCGAAACAGAGTTGGCCGCTATCCACGAAAGAGCCCTGTCCGCTTCTTCATCGAAACTACGAATCCCCCCGATGTTGAGCATCCGGTTTACTGGCAATACGATTGGGTCCCCCAAGAAATGGACCCGCTCGATTGCCCTCGAGACGTAACAGGCAGGATGACTCCCTGGCCGGTTCCGGGCCCGCGGCCCAAGCGGAAGCCGGTTCAGGGGTTTTACGGATGGTGGGCGCCGCCTCACGAAAATGACAAGAATCTACGCCCCGGATACTACGACGATCTCTTGACCGATTACGCGAATGACCCGGAATGGATCAAGATGTACGTCGAGGGGAGGCCTGGGTTGAGAGTATTAGGAAGGGTGGTCTATGGAAATTTCAACGAATCCCGTCACGTTTCACGAGAGTTCCTTGAAAGCAATGGTACTCCGCTTTACATGGGATGGGATAATTCTGGTAATTTCCCCGCGGCAGTCCTCGCTCAGATTAGAGGACCTCTTAGTGTGCAAATACTCGCTGAATTCTACTCAGAACGAGAAGGTATAGTCGATTTCACCAAGAAAGTGCTTCAAATGGTCGAGGAACAGTGCCCTGGCCATCTTATCGCCGCCCATTACGGTGATCCCGCAGGCGGAGCTCGCTATGCCACGTCAAAAGGCGGGCTCACTTCAAACGCGCAGCTTCAGTACGAGGAATGCGGGGTTATCGTCCTCCCGTCAGAGCAGGCGATCGGAGCTCGAGTCCAGTCGGTCGATCAAATGCTTGCTCGTGTGGACGGTATTTTAATCGATCCTCGCTGCACGAGACTCATAAATGGGTTCTCGGGCGGCTATGTGTATCCGGAAAAGTTAGGGAACCAGGGCGAATATCTCAATGAGCCATTGAAAAATAGCTATTCGCACCTTCAGGACGCAACTCAGTATTTGTTCGCCAAATTGTTCGCGGTGAGAAAACGGCAGGAACAGGAACTTCAGATGCGTCAGGTGTATAGTCTTGACGATATTAGAAGAGAGTTGCAAGAACGAGAAAAAGATGACTATGATGACCCCAAGAGGTGGTAGATGGTCGAATTCGTGAAGTCCTTCGAAGATCGGGTAGTCGAAGAACGGGAATCGGCTGCCGAACGAGTTGACGCCGAAGCCCATCTTAGGATCGCGAGAATCATCGATACGTTCGACAACGCCTTCTACACGATCGAGCATAATCTCGTAGAAAATGGCCTGAAACTCGATAAAGAAACCGACGACGCCTTCGCGGTTCTGAAACACAAGCTATCCGATCTCAAGGAGAACGCATGAAAATCAAGACTTCCATCACGGGAATTTCTCAGGTCAGTTTTTCCACAAGGCCCCAGATCAACCCCGTCACGAATCAACCCACGGGCATCGAGCAAGAGAATTGGGAGGATATTCCCCATTCCGTAGCCCTTGGTTTCCAGGAGTTGCAGAACCGCATCGAGGCCCTCGAGAAGCTCATCGAGCCGGCCGTGTCGGGCGCCGGGATCCTAGAGCTCGCCGAGTTCGTCGCCGGCCAGGACAAGAAGCCCAAGAAGCCGCCCAAGGAAGCGCCGCCTCCTGGGAAGCCGCTTTCCAAGATCAAGCCGGCCAAGCGCGGTCCTAAGACCAAGACTCCCGAGGCCGGCGATGAGTGATACCCTGTCCGCCCTCTTCGGAAGCCCGGCCCCTCAGAAGAAGGTAGCCGCCGTAGTCGGCGAGGAAGTAACGCAGCCCACGAAACCGGCGTGGGTCATCGATTCGGAAAAGAAGTCCGGCGTCGTCTACGATTGGGAGCCGTCTCTCAAGCAGTGGCGACCTCGGAAGAACATCGTCCGCGGATCGGCGCCGCCCATGCAGGAGGAGACGCCCATTGCTTAGTCCACAAAGGACTACTACAATTTGTTTTATGGCGGGAAAGATCCCGCCGAAGGAGCTCCGTGATGGCGAAGGTGAAAGGACCGAAAGGGAAGCCCGGGAAGGGCGGAAAGAAAGGCTGCTAGGCCATGCCCGCCGCGTATGACGAAGGAGGTCGGAAGCTCGCGACCGAGATCTCGAAGCGCCAGAGGCGCCTCGAGGCTATTCGTACGCCGTTCGATCTCCTCTACGACGACATCGACGATTATGTCATAGGTCGGCGGGCAGACTACGACATCGGGAACAAACAGGGTGGCTCCCCCGGCCAGAAGAACGGGGCGAAGATATACGACTTGACCGCTGCCATGGCCTTGCAGGACTTCGTGGACGGCTACCAGGGGAATTCGGCCGCGCCGACGATCAGTTGGTGGAAGCCAAGGTTCCGCTCCAAGGACCTGATGAAGATGACCGACGCCAAGATATGGCTCGGCGACGTTTGCGAAGCTATCACTACCGAGATCAACAATTCCAACTTTTTCAGTCAGATATCGGAAGCGACCTGGGATCGAGCGACCCTGGGATATTCGACTATCTACGGCCCGGAATGGTCATCCAAGAAAAACCGCCTCGTCTACTACCTGCGGCATCCTCGAGAGGTTTTCTTCGCCCTCAACTCCGAGGGAGACCCGGACCTCTGGCATCGGAAGTTCCTCATCACCGGCCGGCAGATCATGGACGACTGGCCCGACGCGCCCCTCTCGGAGACCTTCAAGAACCGAATGGAAAAGGATCCGTACAAGGAATACGTCTGCATCCATGCAATTTTCCCGCGTAAAGAGCGGGATATCACCAAGATCGACAATCTCAACAAGGCCTACGCCAATATCTATATCCTCGAGCAAGAGAAGTGCGTCCTCGAGGAGTCCGGGCTCGACGCGGACGAGGTTCCTACCACGGCGCGGTGGAGGCTCACTTCCGAGCCTTACCCGCGGTCAATCGCGATCGACACCATCTACGCGACGATGATGGTCAATCAGATGACGCGCACCGTCCTTCGGTCCGCGCAGCTTCTCGTCGAGCCGCCGTACATCGTCACCGGCACGTTCAAGGGAAAACTGAAGATCGTCCCTTCGGGAGTATCTGTCCTCGAGAATTCCAGCGATTCGGCCTCCCCGCTTCAGTTCCCTTCGGCTCTTCAGGCGGGGTTCTCGGAAATCGCCGACGTAAGGACCTCCCTCAGGGAGATGTTCAAGGCCAAGATTTTCTCGATCATGTCCCAACTCGACTCCAAGATGACCGCGACGCAGGTCCAGGCCATGCAGGGCGAGCAAACGACGCTCCTTCAGCCGATCGTTACCAGGGACCAGAACGAGAACCTCGTCCCCCTCATTCGAAAGACGTTCAAGGTCCTCGCCCGGGCAGGCAGGCTCCCTCCTCCCCCCCCCTCCCTTATGCAGTACGCGGATACTCCGGTCGATATCGACTTCGAGGGCCCGATCGCCATGCTCGCGAAACGGTATCTTCAGATGCAGGGCTTCAATGCGACGGTTCCACAGGTCCTTTCCATCGTTAAAGAGGTTCCCGAGCTCGCAACCATGCTCGATCGCCTCGATCCCGATGAGGTCTACGACTACATAATGACCACGGGCGGGGCCCCTGCGCGTCTGTCTCGAGACATGAAAGTGGTTCAGCAGATTCGCCAGAACAGGCAAAAGCAGATAGAAGCCCAGCAAAAGGCCGCTCAGATGGAGCAGCTTGCCGGCGCTTATCAGAAGGGATCAAAGGCCGCAGAGCCCGGGTCGGCCGCGGAACAGCTCATGGGAGCCAAGCAATGAGCCTTTTACATCAAATGGTGGTGGAAGTACAAAGATGCAGGCTTACTCGAGGCGAGCCAATCTGTATTCGGATCAACCCCGCGACTAAAAAGGAGCTCGAGTCAGAAATGAGGGCTCGGGCGAGCTTTAATAACGCGGCTACGCTCAAAAATGCCCGAGAAATGGTCATCAATCAGCTAGTAGAAGTCGATGATAAGGGAAAGGTCGTCTCTGGTGGATGGAGTATTCCGATAGAAAACGACGTTCATGTCCTGAAGAACGATTTCTGGATAGGAGTAGACGGGTATGAAATCGACAAAGCGCACATTGGCCGAAAAATACCACACTCTTTTCTCGAGTTCCCAGGACGGAATTGACGTTTTTGAGGATCTTTTGACAAGCCTCAGACTTTATGAGACTATTGACTCTGAAGAAGATAGGTGTTTACATAATTTTGCGATTGCGCTGGTCATTAAGGCCGGCTTGTACGAAGAGTCGAATATGCGTATGGTCACGCGGAATTTGCTTAATATTCCGCTACCGTCCCCTCGTGACAACACGGAGCCGGGACCACGCGACATAAAGAGACTCTAGTAGGAGACTGAAAGATGCTAGAAGGCGAAGCGGGTACTCCCCAAGTAGAAGTTCCCGCAGTCGCAGAAGTGCCGGCCCCCGCCGTTGGCGGTCCCAAAGAGGGAGAAGTAGCCGGCCAGAGTACAGCCACTCCGAAGTATCCCGGATGGACCGGGCAGCTTTCGAAGGAGCAATTAGCGGACATTCAGGACCGCGTAGCCAAGGACCCCAAGGCGCTCGATGAGCTCCCCAAGGGCCTCTCGGAACTCTACGCATCCTATGCCACGCTGAAGGCTTCTACCGTTGGCGCCCTCAAAAGGCCCGCTCAGGACGCTCCGAAGGAAGCATGGGACCAGTTCTACAAAGAACTAGGCCGTCCAGAATCCGCCGAGGGGTATACCCTTGATAAACCGAATGTTCCAAGCGGGATGCGGTACAACGACGCTGCTGAGAAATGGTTCCGTGAGCAGGCGCTAAATCTCGGGCTTACCCAAGAGCAAGCCGCGGGGTTCTTCAGTGCCTTTAACAAAAATCAGGAAATCCAGTATGCCCAGAGCATTGATGCACGGAAGGCGGAAGCCAAAGCGGCTATCGATGCGCTCAAGGCAGAATGGAAGGACAACTTCGAGGACAAGTGGGAAGGCCTCAGACAGGCCTATCTCCAGTTCGTTCCCGGAGGCGAAGAGGGACCATTCTTCAAGAAAGTCCAGGCCTTTGGTCTGGACAACGACCCGGACTTCTTGCGGGTGTTCAGGAACATCTACGAGAAGATCGGGCCACCTAAGCTGCGTGTACCCTCTGGTGAAGGCGGAGGCTCCGATAAAAAGGGCGGCTTCCAGTTCAAAGTCGACGGATTAGGTCGAAAGGACTAAAACCTTCGCTTACGCTTAAAGGCGCGTCTATATGGCTGGTGGGTTCACTACTGAATACACCATGATCGAAGTTGCCAAGGCTATCGGAGCCCAGGGCAACGAACTCGCACTCATCGACACCCTGTCCCAGAAAACCCCCTTCATGGAGGAGGGCTACTGGATGGAAGCGGACGACTTCAATAGTCACCACTTCATGCAGGCTCTTTCCGAGCCTGTCGGCGTCGATTCCGTGCTCAACGTCGGTGTCGGCTGGGACGTGGCGACCAGCACTCCCGTTACCGAAACCATCCAGGGCCTCGAGGACTACCTGCGCATCGATATGCGCATTCTCTCGAAGCGCCGCGATCCCCAGAAGTACATCAAGCAGCAGTGCGACATCTTCGTGAAGGGCCTGACCAAGACCATGCACGATCGCATCCTGTACGGAAACTACGTCGCCAACACGTCGGTCGGCGTAGGGCCCTCCACCAGCATCGGCGGGAACTCGGCGGACCGCATCCAGGGTTTCATGGCCCGGTTCAACACCATTTCCACGAATCCCTGGTACAACGTCACCACGAACTCCGGTTCCGGTTCCAACGCCCAGGCTTCGACCCTGGCGATCGTTTGGGGCCCGGACGCGGTGTTCTTCGTCTACCCGCACGGCGGGCAGGACTTCGTGAAGGTAACGGACATGGGCGAGCAGCTCGTGTACGACTCCAACCAGAAGCCGTACCAGGCCTACGTCGTCCATTTCCAGATCCAGTTCGGCCTCTGCGTGGCCGATCCCCGCAAGGTCCAGAGGCTCGCGAACATCAACACGACGCAGTACTGGACTTCGACCAACCAGCTCAAGGCCCTCGGCCAGCTCCCGGACGGGATGGACGGCGCGGTACTCTACGTTCCGCGGTTCGTCGCTACCTACATGAACATCGAGGCCATGACCAAATCGAACTCCTTCTACACGAAGGAAGAGATCTGGGGCAGGACCCAGACGATGTTCCAGGGCGTCCCCTTCAAGATGGTGGACCGCATGGCTTCCAACGAAGCCGTCGTGAGCTAAGGGAAGGAGAAATAAGATGCCCAACAGAGACTATTACCTGACCCTTTCCAACGCTCAGTCGGTCCTTTCCACGGCCTCGACGAGCCTCAACAGCCCCTTCGACACCGGGCAGCAGGTGTCCTCCAATTACGGTCGGTCGCCGTACCAGTCCACGAACTCCAACGCCGTAAAGGCGCGGCTCGGGCAGGCAGTCAAGAAGTTCTTCTTCCAGGTCGCCATCAATTCCGGCATGTCCGGAGGCACGGCCGCGACCTACATGACCATCGCGCTCAGGTGCGGTGCCACGTCGGGAGCGAACGGATGGACGGCCCTGTTCACCACGGCGCAGATCCCGAAGCCCTACCTCACGGCCGCGGCCGAGGCCTTGCTCTGCAAGGTCCCGATCCCCGACCAGGTGGCGACGACCGTAGGCGGCGTGGCGCTTCAGAGGTACATCAAGGGTCTGTACACCATCGCGAACAACGCGACGGCCCTGTCCAAGTTCAAGCTCGACGCCGAGCTCTCTCTGTACTAAGAAGCGGGGCGGCCTAAAAAGCCGCCCCTTTTGGAGGTTCCATGAACTACCTACAGCCTTATCCGGTCGATAGAATTTCAGGCGGCGGCGGATACTACGGGATCAAGGTAGCCTCCGGGCTTCTTCCCGCGGCGATCGCGGCCGGCGATACGGTATTCTCGTTCATGTTCCCTCCCGATACCGGGTCGGGCCGAAAGTGGCGAGCCCAGCTGAAGTATCTCCGCTTGTTCGGAGTCACAAGGACGGCCTATGGAGCCGCCCAGCTGATCGGATTCGATGTATACAAGGCTCGGTCCTTTACCGTCGCCGACTCTGCCGGAACTGCGGTCGCGCCGGTTACGCTCGACCAGAAGCGTCAGAAAGGGTACGCGGATAGTCGGCTACTCGCCGCAAACGGTGGCGATCTCCGAATTTCCAGTACGGCCAAGCTGACCGTAGGCACGAGGACCGTCGAGGCCCTGCCCTTCGCCGGTCTCGAGTATTGGTCGGGCGCCATCGGCGCTTCCGGGACTCTGGAAAGAATATTCAACGACCACAGCGTTCCCGTGGTATTCGAGCCCAACGAGGGCATCGTTATTCAAAACGAGATCCTTCTGGGAGCGACCGGCGTCACACAGCTTTACTTGACGATGGAATGGATGGAAGAGGTCATCGGGACCCACGGTTGGTAGTATGCCCGGAAATACGCTGACCGATATCCAGATATTCAACGCCGCACTTACTCGCCTAGGGGAGTCTCATTTTGTCACTGCGGTAGATGGCTCCGATACCTCGAAGTTTGGGCTCATCGCGGCGAGTGAATACTATCGAACCCGAGACGCGGAGCTCCGCCTTCATATCTGGAAATTCGCAGTCAAACGGGCAGCCCTTGTCCAATCCCTTGTGAGCGCCTCGGCGTCGTGGGGCTCTGGATCGGCGACTCTTACGCTCACGGGCGTAGACCTTATCACGTTCACTGCTAATGCGGCCCTCGTCGCGGCCTCGGATATCCAATCAAGGACACTTCTTTCGCCCTCAATAACGCCGACGCCGGCCTGGGTTGGGAAAACAATATCCGGAACGGGAATACCCGCGGGCACGATCGTAGAGGGAGTAAATTGGATCGACAAAAAAGTTCGGCTTTCAAAGCGCGTCACTGCTACTGGAACCGGCGTCACGTTTACCCTGAGCCCCGTCCGGGTAGGCTGGCTCGTTTCTACGGGATTCGCTGCCGGAGGCACCGTCCCCGTCGCTCCGGCAGGTATTCCTTCCGGGACGATCGTTATTGATGTAGCGGGGAATACGCTCACGATGAGCAATCTGAGCACGGCCGCAGGGTCGGGTTCGGTCGCACTTCAGAAAGACAACTCAATCGGGTATTGGTACACCTACAACGAGCCGGCTGACGCCCTTCGGGATTCAGCCGTCTATGTCCTTTATCCGACGAACACGTTCATGTGGCCTTTTAGCAATCTCAGCAAAATATGCGTTCCTTCGCAACACGAAGGCGATTACATCTATACGAGCCTTGAACCGAATTCGACCTACGTCGCCTACGTCTCGCAAGTAACCGATCCTTCCCTATTCGACGTTCTCTTCGCGGATGTGCTTATCGCGAGACTCGCCGCGAAGATCGCCCTGCCCGTTACCGGAGGCGATAAGCTTAATAGTCTGTTCTCCTCAGAATACATGGGTCTTCTCGCTCGAGCTCAGATAGCGAATCTCGCTGAAATGGAAATGGTGGAGGAGGGGAATCCTTGGTGGACTGATCGGGGGATACATGCCTAATTCACTCGGTCATCTCAACCCGCTATTTTCAGACTTCACTTACGGGGAACTCTGTCCTCAGATGCTCGGGCGCACCGATTCCGATGTCTACCACAAGGGCGCCCAGACCATGAAGAACTTCATCCCTCGTCTCACGGGCGGATTCCGAAAGAGGCCCGGGACGCTGATGGTCGGGAAAACCTATAACGATGCAACCCCGCGCCTTCATTCAATGATCATCACCGAATCGCTCTGGTATCTTCTCGAGTTTACCAACAATCTCCTCCGGATCTGGAAGAATGGCTCGACGCTCCTCGCCACGACGTACACCACAACCTATCTCGAGGCCGAGCTTCCGGCGCTTCAATTCGGAATCGTCTATCCCAATCTTTTCATCGCGCACAAGAATCATCCCCCGGCCATGCTTCAGTATCAGGGGAGCGATACCTTCGCCTACGTCTCTCCTATAATCATAGTTGGTTCTTCCCCGGAATATTACGCGGGGACGACAACTTCAGGATCTAAGACAATCGCTTCCGTTACTCCTGACCCTACTGGTTCTTCTCAGACTATGGTAGGGAAACCAATTTCAGGCATTGGGATTCCTGCGGGATCGATTGTCGATTCTATCTCTGCGAATTCAATAGTCATATCTATTGCTGCTACGGCTAGCGGTTCTTCGACCTATGCCATTTCTCAGGATACGACTCTTCCATTCCAGACTTCGGGGAACTACCCTGCGGCCGTGGCCTGCGCCAATCAGCGAGTTCTTTGGTTCTCGACCACGAATAAGCCCCAGGGAGCGTGGGGATCGATCATCGGTATCTGGGACGATTATTCCTACATGCAAATGCAGTTCTACGAAAATGTGAATTATACCGTCCAAAAAATGCGCACCGATGTAAACGGGAATCCCTTAGATTCGGCTGGGAATCTGATCACGGCTGCCGCGGGTAATACGCCGGCCTATTATGACACGGTTCAGGTAGAGCAGGTCATCGGTGATGCTGACGGATTCGAAGCAGAAATATTCTCAGATCAGAACGATTCGATCCAATGGGCCGTCGCTGCTCGAGATGTCATTATCGGAACGCTTTCGGGCGAAGTGATGATGCCTGGCGATGCGACGGCGAATGACTTTTCGTTCAGCCAGATCGCGAAAGTCGCGTCGGCAGCGATCCCGGGAATGTTCATATCCGGGGGGATAGTTTTCGTCGATGTCTCGGGGCAGCGGGTTATTCTCATGGACTGGCAGGGTTCCAGCGTTGAAATGGCGGCGTATGACACGCTCTCACTATTCGCCGAACATCTTTTCAATTCGAATCCTATTACGCAAATAGCCTATGAATCCTCGCCCATCCCTCGCCTCTGGTGCCTGCGAACCGACGGGAGCGTATGCGGTCTCGAGTACGATGGTTCCTATGGAGTCCGAGCGTGGTGGAGGATCGTCACCGATGGCGTCGTAAAGAGCATCGTCCGAGGGAAAGGGTCCGCCGAGGATACTCTATACCTCGCTGTCCTTCGGAACGGGCACACGATCATCGAGGCCATGCAGACAAAGAATTGGGTATCGCAGTCGGGCGTTGGCGGGCTCGTGCCGGCGATATTCCTTGATGCCGCGGTCTACAAATACCATGCTACGGCGTTCACGACCGTCGCGGGGCTTGGAGACCTCGAGGGGAAGACTGTAGGCATGGTCGGCGATGGCATGTATTTGGGAACGGCAGTCGTGGTTTCCGGGGCTGTTACGCTCCCCCACGTTGCTCCCTACCCTGTTTCATTCAACACGGCGATTGTAGGGCTGCTTTATGATTCTGAAGTAACGACGATGCCACTCGAGATTGGGGATATTTCTGATTCTAGTCAGGCCCTAAAATTAACGATTCCGCATGTATCGATTACGTTCTATAAAACCTTGGACGCTCAGATAATTGGGGTCCAGGGCGGCAATGCTGAATCCGCTGTTCTTGGCGGAGCTCAGACTACATTCCCCGTCTTATTCTCTGGGCAAGAAGAAATACCTATGCCTTCGGGATTCTCCGTTGGATCATCGGTGACAGTTCGTTCTTCGCTTCCGCTTCCTTGTGAAGTGAATGCGATCGTCCCAGAGGTAATGGGTTATGAATAGAATCCCTTTCAAGCCAGAGCATCTTTTTACGCTCAATAGTGTCGAAGCCGAGCTCAGGCTTACGCTTCGAGCCAAGATGGAAAGCCTCGGCATGGATGGCCCAAGCACTACCATCGTTGACGGGGAAGAGATTGTTGCTTGTGGGGGAATCCGCACATTATGGCCCAGGTCGGGCGAGGCGTGGGGTTCTCTTTCAGCAAAGCGCAAGGGCCCGGAGCTTTTCAGGTTGTTCCGCTCGATCATCGATGAGTGGTCATTCGACTATGATAGAATCCAGGCTATGACGATAACGGGATGGAAGCAGGGCGAACGATCGCTTGAATTCCTTGGGTTTAAGTTTGAAACAGTTCTCCGTAAGTTCGGGCCCAATGGAATCGATCAGTCTCTCTACTCGAGGATACGGTAATGGCTGAATACATAGCGGCGGCAGGTGCTGTTGGTAGTCTCGTTTCCAGTTTAACCGCGGCCCAGACGGCGAGTGATGCTGCGGCAACCGCGGCTGCTCAGCAAGCTGCCGCCGACGCTCTCGCATTGCAACAGAAAGCAGCGGCCGACGAACTTGCTCAATCTCAACTTTCTCAATCAAACGCCTTAGCCGAAAGCCAGGAAAGTGCTCGATTAGTGAGCCTCATGCAGAAACAAGCTACAGATCGTGGCTTGTATAAAGAACAACAGGCGGCGGAAGAAAAAAGTCAGTCGATTGCCGAACGTGGCGCCTATATCTCTGCAAATCAGCAACTAGCCTCTTCTCAGGAACAGTTGGGAAGTACCCGTGCCGCTGCTCAAAGCGGAGCTTCGACGATTATCAGTAATGCGGCAGGCCGTGGCCTCAAAATAGGCGCGGGCGCGGTTAAGTCAGGGCAAGACATCGCAACAGGGAATATCGTTTCCAGGGAGGGCACTGAAACTACGCCGGGGAGTACAAATACTTCTGCGGTGTCCGATGCCGCGGCGAATCTGGAGTCAGCTAAAAAAATACAGGCTCAGGCTAACGATGCTCTTACTAAGGCTCAGAGTGATTCTTCAGGTTCTGCTGAAGCGGCTAAGGCAACGGCTACTGCGAAAACCGCATATGAAACCGCAAAGGCCGCATCCGATAAGGCAAAAGTTGCGGCTGACGCAGCTAAAACAGCCTATGATGCTGCGACTTCGAAAACTCAAGCGGCATCAGATACTCTTGCAGCCGCGACGAAAGAAAAGGAAGCGGCATACGCGGCGGTCAATGCAGTTATTTTTGGTTCAGCTGAACAAAACGCAAGAGTAGTTCGCGCCAATGATGCAGTATATGCGGCCGAGCAAGCTAAAAAAGCCGCAAGTGCAGAAGAGGCTACGGCTCTTAGCGCGTATACTACTGCCAATAAAACGTATACGCCTCTTGCGACGGCTACCACGACGGCTCAGACGGCATATGAAACTGCAAAGATCGCTTCAGACGCAAAAGCTCAGGCAGCTTCAAGCGTCACGACGTATACCGCCGCAAAAGATCAGGCCGACAAGCTCGTAACGGAAGCACAGAACACTTACAATTCCGCCTCTACTGGTTCTGCCGCTAAAACGTATTCCGTTGCTTCGGTCGATTATCAAAAAGCCGCGGCCAATATTTTCGATTCCAAGTCGTCACCGCTTGCGCAACTCGCCGCGTATGAACGCAATGCGAATTTGCAGATATCCAACCAGGGAGAATCGATCGCTTCGCAGTCGAGTCTCGCTACCAAAAACATCGCGGACGCGACGGCTTTGTTCACTGTTCAACAGGGTCTTGCTTATAAGGGGTTCACGGCTGGGCAGGCGCAGCAATTAGGCTCGGCATTCCTCGATCAGTCGCAGACGAGCGCCCGAATGCGTCTCGCCGAGTCCCAGGCCTCGTCGACCTATAGGCAGCAAGAAGTTTTCAATACCGAAGTATTCAATCAAGAGCAAGCGTTCACGTCTACAAATCTTCAGGCGTACCAATCGAATTTATGGCTCTCGGCGTTCGGGAATATTTTGAACACCGGGACATCTCTCATTAGTAGCCTTTATACTCCAACAGTTAAGCGTCCATCATCGACGGGATATGGAGCTACTTCCGGGATGACAAGGGCATAGGGAGATAGGCAATGGCAACGTTATTTAGTGGTGCAAGCTCCGCCGAGGGCATACAGAAAATTGGGCAGGCCGCTTTCGGCGCGGGAATGGCGATATGGGGCAAGCTCGATGAGGCGGAAGTAGCCTCTGAATTTCTCACTGGTAAGCAGCTCCTCGCCGCGACCATAAACAAGTTTGATCAAAGCCTCGCGAACGATCCAGACATCGACCAGTGGGCAGATAAGAATACTCAGGCGATGAATGATGCCTATGCTGAAGTAGAGCAGGTCATCAAGAATCCTCGAGCTCTCAACGCGCTTAACGAGTATTGGGTTAATCAAGGTCTCGCCCGTGGCGAACAACTCAATAACCGAATCATCGATGCCAAGACTGCGAAACTGTTAGGCGCCTTCCAGGGCAGGGTCAATTCAATAATGGCCGATACCGCTACGCCTACAGAGCAAAAAAAGGCGCAGCTCGCAGAAGAAGGAGAAGTTGCCGCCCGGACAATGGTCGTCGATCCTAAAGCATGGGAAGTAAAACAGGCGCAGCTTTATAAGGATCTCGATAAAAGCGATCTCCTTTCGGCTGGCCTCCAGGTAATGAAGCAGCAAGGGAAAGAGGCCGGCCTTAACTGGATGATCGATCCGGGACAGTCCGTTGGATTCCCTGCCCTTGATGCCGAAGATCGCAAGTCGCTTGCTACATCAGCGGGCGAAAGTTATCAGCTCGTGATCACGGTTCAGGGGAAGAAGGCCGACTCGAAGAACAAAGAGAATGTCGGCACGGCGCTCGACTGGATTCTCACCGATACCGTTCCTGAAGATGCCTATATGCAAATCTCCAAGATGCCATTCTCGAGTGTACCCGAAGCTGGCGTCGATGGAACTGCGGAAAAGACTCGCGCCTATGAGCTCATCAAGTCGTACCTTTCCGAGAAGGCTGCTACGGGGAGAGCAAGGACTCAGGACGAAGAGGACGCCGATCTCGCCGATTGGTATGAGAGGCTTTATACTGGCGAACTTGGCTACACGGACAAGGATCTCCAAGACACGGCGGATAAGGTGCTCAACGGAAAAGTCGGCACGTTCGGAGCCAAAAAACGATTCGTCAATGTTCAACGTGCCTACATGGACGATGGGCTCAGGGCAATCGCGGATACCTATAAGCCCCTGCCCGGAGCGACTGAAGAGGAAGTCGCCGTCGCTCGTCGAACGCTTGTTTATGGCATGGAGTACCTTCAGAAGCATCCTGAGATAAAAGACCCCGCTATTCGGCTCAAAGTTTTTAGCGATATCCATAACAACAAGGTCAGCGCGTATATAAACGATGCAGTCACGACGCTCACGACTCCTCAGAAGATCGGAGACACATTCTTGAAGTGGGCAGGCAAAGACCCGAAGAAGCTCAACATGGCCGATCTCTACCAGAAGGGGACGCTTCAGGCATCGCTCGATGTCGATAGCGGCGTGAAGAACGATTTCACGAACATGGTGAACGTCCTCACTCCCTCCGATCTGGTTATTTCCGCGCCGACAAAGATCAAGACGGAGACCAACAAACGCGCAGAAGGCCAGTTCAAAGGCCTTTATCCTCTGGACATGCGGCTTTCAAGCGATGGGAAAACGGTGTATCAGCTCTGGAAAAACGGGGCCGATATTTCATGGTATTCGCTTTCCGTATCCAAGGCGAATAACTTCACCGACAAAGACTGGACGAAGGTAAAATGAGCGGCCTCGATCTCACACCCGTAGAAGAAAAGAAAACTACGGGCGGCATGGGCCTCGATCTGACTCCTGCCCAGAAGAAAGAAGAAGTTGTTCCTGCGCCCAAGACAACGCAAAGCGGGCCCCTGGTTATCCCCTTCCAGAAGGGGGCTTTTGATATTCCCCTCAGCGCGAATACTCCTGTAGCGACCAAGGACCCCGCTCGAGCCGCAGCGATGCAGTCGCTAAAGAAACTTTCTCCCGATGGGGCCGCTGCCGAACAAAGACTCAACTTCGCCGTGCAAGCTGCGCCGATCATCGGGATATCCGCGCAGTTCGCCTACAAAGAAGCCGAGACCGTAGCCAAAGCCTTGTACGGCCCCTATGAGAACCCCGGATCGGCAGGAACTAAGCTCAATGCCGCGATCAAGGACGCGCCGATCAATGAGCAACTCGGGACGCTCTGGGCGCAGCAAATGCGCGACGGGGAGACTCCCGAGGTTCAGGATCAGATCGCGGATCTCGAGAAAAAGCGCATATCGAACGGGAAGGATGTCTGGTCGTTTCTCGTGAATTCCACGAACGGGCTTTTCGTCCAGGCTAAGGCGCTGCTTCAGGCATCCGTGCCGCCTCCGATCGGCGGAGGGCAGGAAGCCTTAAACGCTTACTATCAGCGGCAACTCGAGGCCAGCGATAAGTACGTCGGAAGCATGGCCGGCGAATTCTATGGGAGTCTCCGGAGGTCGGGGGTCAGTCCCGAAGGCGCAAAGTCGGCCGCGGGCGTCATGATCGCTGCCCAGGAAGCCCTGAATGCGCTCTCGGTGAGCAAGGTTCCGGGCGTGGCTCAAGGCGTTGAGGCGCTCGCGGAGGCTTCGGCTAAGGCGATTGCTTCAGGGCAACTCGCCAAAGCTGTCGGGATTCAGGTAGGAAAGGGATACGCCGAGCAGGGCGCCGTCGCCATTATCAATAACGGCGTCTCAGTCATCATCCCCGAGCTCGCTATTTCCCTCGATAAGCGGGTGAAATCCGGGAAGATAACTTGGGACGATGCGGTCGCCGTGATGGGGCAGTTCGTGAAAGACATTCCCCAGATGGCAAAGGACGCGGCCCCGGGCGTCCTCATGCAGACTTTAGTCATGGGAACCGTCTCGGCGATCCCGGGCGCCGCGATGACGGGCTCGGAGTTCTCGAAACGAGCCACGATTCTCGCAGGGGAAGTTGCCAAGGCTCCTAAACCTTTACCATCCGAAGCTGGCGGGGTCGTCCCTGCGTCCGATGCGTCCAAGGCGACGATTACACCTTCGGCCCCTAAAACGCCTGAATTTGAGGCCCTGAAGGCTGAAGAAGCCACCTACAAAAAGGCGCTCGACGAGGCTCCAATCTCTGATATTTTAGGTAATGGAGAAATTGTTCCACGTGGAACACCAGAACCGACCGGCGCGAAGCTGGCGAAGCTCGAGCATCCCGACAACGCGGCGGTATTTGAGGCGGTCAATAAGACCCAGGGCACAACTGATGACGTTCATAAAACAGGGTATGTTTTCCCTGATGGCACCATGCCGGATATGTCGGGCGGGCATCCTTCAGCGCGAATGGTCGCTCATTCCGAGATCGAGGGGCATCCTGAATTGACGGGGACCGCGGCGAGGGATGACCTTGTGGCCCGTGGCGCCGTGAGAATCGACGTTCCGCCGATGGACGAGATTCACCGCGGGCAGCCTGCTGTCGTCGAACTTGGGGAAATGCCGACGAGCGCCCAGATGAGCGCGATCCGTGAAGCCCTCGATTCTGGCCGGGAAGTCCAGATCGAGATGCACGGGCGCGGAGAAGATGGGTTCGCCGGATACGATGCCGAGGACTCTAAACACGCGATGCAGGCAATTCGGAGCTATTACGAGCAGGAAGCGCCGGCTAAGGCTCCGGAAGGCGCCGCGGCCCTAACCGATGAGCAGTTCGCCGCGAACTATCCAAAGGCCGTGGAGGCGCGGGCCGCGCTCGAGGCGGCGATGGATGACCCTGCCCAGGCCGGCAAGGTCGCTGGATTAGCGGAAGCCCTGGCCTCGGCCAAGAAAGAAGCGAACATGATGGCTGCGGAGCGCGGGCGCGTCCGTGTTCAGAACGAGCGAGCTCGAGTCGAGCGCCGGGATTCCGTGAACAAGATGATCAAGGATATCAACGAGCTTGATACCTCCAAAATCCCCAATGAGTATAAAAAGCCTATTGCTGACCTTATGGATCAGTTCACGACGGACAATCCTACGAATAAGACGCTCGAGGGGCTGGTTCTCATCAAGCAGGATATTGAAAATGGCGTGAATCCTGCGGAATTCACCAAGAAGCAACTCGCGAGAATGGGCGAACTCTCGAAGAAGAATCTACGAGATTTGACCCCAGATGAGCTGACGGCCGTCCATGACGCGATCATGGGGTACTTTCACTCCGGGCGCCGGCAGGTTGCGCTTCAGGTCAAGGGCCGGGATATCTACTTCAATGGCCTCGAAGAAGCCGATCCCAAGGCTTTCAAGGCAGGCCTCGAGGAATACCAGGCCTCGCATCCTGATCTTTCTCCTGAAGAGGCCTACGCGCAGTTCTCCAAAGAGAATCGGGGGGCTATCGATATCATCGCCGAGGAAATCGACACGGCGCATCCCGATACTTCCCTCCCAAAATACGGAACCAAGACCCCGTTTGAACGCGGGAAAGAATCGATAAAGAAACTCGTCGAATGGGGGAAGGCCTCGAATCTTGGATACGAAACTATGGGTAGCGTTCTCGCTAAGGGCGAGGACTCTTTGCTTTACAAAGTCGTAGTGAAACCCATAGATGAGGGCGAGACGGTTTATTCTGACAAAAAGCATGAGTATTCGATGCCGTTTACTGAGGCCGCGAAAGACCAGAAAATCGGGACGTATGACTGGCATCACGCAAAGGTGAAAGTCGATATTCCGGGGCTACCCGCCGAGCTCGAGCGGGCTGATATCCTCGCCCTCGCCGGCATTAAGGCTTCGGGTGGTAATCTCGGGGAATCCGGATTTGTGCTCAAGAAAGACTGGACGCCCGGGAAGGTATACAAGCTCACGGACAATGAGCTCGAGGCGTTGTTCTCGAAGCTCGATGACGGGGATAAAGCCTATCTGGATCTCATGTACGCGCAGGGGAAGAAAGGCGGGCAGGATCGCGCCGATGTATTCAAGCGGGTCAACGGCTACGATATGCCCCTCGAGGACATTTATTATCCCTTCTACCGAATCGTCGACGATTCTGGGATATTGACCGAAGAGCAAATCATCTCGCAACGGAACAGGCGATCGGCGATGCCCGATCAAAGCCACAACATCGAGCGCGAGGAATCGTCGAAGCCATTCTTTATCCGCGGCATCGACGAGGACCTCATCGATATTATCGACGACACAGCCCGGTATGTCGGGATGACGGAGCCTGCTCGCAATGCGGCTCGAGTCCTTATGAATCCCGAAGTCAAGAAAAGCATCGTGCAGGCCGGAGGCGAGGATTTCCACCGAGAGATGATGGACGGCCTCAAGGCGGCTTCGGGGAATAAGCCGGTCACGAATACGCTCGATCGCTGGGCGCTCAAGATGCGCAATAAGGGTATCGGGGCCGTTGTCGGTTTCAACATGAAAATGGCCTTTATGAATCGTGTTCTCAATTTCCGTTCTACCGCAGCGTATGTTCCTGGACGGGATTGGGCCGTAGGCGTTTCGCAATCAATCGCGCATCCATTTCAGGTGAACAAAGTACTCATGGAGAACTCGGCGCTTTACCGAGATATCCACGATCTCGGAAGCTGGTCGGAGCTCACTGATGTATTGTCCGATCAAAGCCGGGGCGTAGCAGCCAAGATTCGGAACGTGGGAGCAAAGCCGATGAAGCTCGGTGTTGCTGCTCAGACTCGAGATGATATGTGGGCGGCTGTTACTCAGGCCAAGCGCGAGATGAAAGAAGGGAAGGCCTCGAAGGACGTTCAGCGGGCTCTCGGGCTCGAGGACGAGAACTTCCCTCCCATGACGGCCGAGGAGCAGTTAGCCGGGCAGGTAAAATACGCCGAGTACGTCGCCAAGAGAATTCACGCCTCGCCGCGGGAAATCTATAAGGGGAATCTCACTCGCGAAGGAATCATGGGAACGCTGACCTCGACGATGATGAGCGATAGGAACGCCGTCCTTCAGACAGGTATTCGGCTCGCTCAGGATATCCATACTCCGGGCGGCGGGAAGCGCATGGCAAAGTATCTCCTTGTCGGCGTATTCGGCGAGGCGATGGCCTATACCGCAATCAGCGGGACAATAGTCGAAGCGGGGAAAGAGATAACGGCTTCTCTCGCAGGTACGAAGGCTAAGAAGCAGACTGAAAAAGAAAAGACCGTAGCGGCGATATCGCAGCTCATCGACGGCATAGCGGGAAACGTTTACGGCGCGGGAGACGTGGGATACATTGCACGAAAACTGATGACCGAGGGGAATACTCAGATAAATACGGGACAGTCCCTTGTGTCGCAGTTTTCAGGCGATATGGTCGATACGCTCACCTACATGAAAACCGCGCTTTCGACGAAGAATAGGCATATCGAAGAGCGGGCATGGGCGAATGCGTTTGATAGTTTCTTGTCGTGGTCACTTCCGATGACTGTTGGCGTCCCCTATAAGTACGGTATAGGATCAGCAATGGGCGTTTACAAGGAGTCTCTAAAATGAGTAGCGACAAGGATCGAAAGATAGAAGGTTCTCTCTTTGTCCATGGGAATATCTATCTCACGGGTGAAATAAATCAAGGCGAGCTTACGGCCTCGTCTAACTCGCGCAAAGCCGTAGAAGCTGTTACTCAAGTCCTCGCTTTGAACCCTCCTGAAGGGAGCGGGACAGTCGGCACGGCAACGCCGGGAACAGTGACGATGCTCGCGCCCCAAGGGTTCTACGATTCGATCCGCCTGAAGTGGACCAAACAGTTGGATCTCCGATGGCTCGACCATTACGAGATTCAGGTGTCCTCGGATAATTCGGCGTGGTACTCGCTACGGGAAGATGGCGTCGATTGGAAGGGGACGCTCAACGCCGTCACGACGACAGTTGAGGCGACGTATCGACATGACAATATCCCCTTCGCGGGGACTTCTGGTAATCCTACCGGAGTCACGCTGTATTATCGAGTTCGCCAAGTTACGATCGCTGGAACGATTGGCGCCTGGTGCGCGGGAAGCACGGGCAGTTCCTCGCCGATCCAGGGCGAGGATAAGATCGCGGCAGGATCGATTGTCGGCGGGAACATTGCGGGCACGACGATTACTGGCGACAAGATCGCCGCGAATACTATTACCTCCGACAAGATCGATGTGGTAAGCTTGTTCGCTGAAGAAATTACCGTCCCGGCAGGCGGAAGCCAAAGGTGGTACGATGGACAAGGTGTGCAGAGGCGCTGCATTGAGCAGAAAGACGGTCGCTTGTCGTTCTTTGATGCTCCTGATACTACTCCTCCTTCTCCCGAGGTGCTCCGGGGTGTCTTCGGACGGCTTGGGGTAGGGCCAGCCGTCCTGATGGGCGGCGACTTTGAAGCGAATATTGAGAGTTCGTGGAGTGCGGAGAGCGTCGTCAATGCGGAGGCGTCCGGCGAATCCAACTTAATTAAATTATCTGACAATTCAACAAGGCTCGTCTATAGGCGCAACGCTGACGGTTATCTATGCCAGCGCGTCGATACTGGTTCTGGATACGGTGCCGAGAGCGTTATTGTTGCGTCTAATTGCAATTCTCCGAATCAGGTACAGTTAGCCGATGGGTCAATAAGGTTAGCGTATCTTCGGCATAGCGATAAATACTTATTCTATCGAGTCGATTCTGGAACAGGCTATGGGGCCGAAACGGTTATCAACCCAGCAGCCTGCTATTATCCGAATCAAACACAATTAGATACAGGCTCAATTATAGTTACATACATAAGAGACGGCGATAACTATATTTGCCAGCGCGTCGATACTGGTTCTGGATACGGTGCCGAGAGCGTTATTGTTACTACAAGTTACTTCTATCCTAATCAGATTCAGCTATTTAACAAAACAGTCAGGCTTATTTATACCAGGGCGGGCGATCACTATTTATGCCAGCGAGTCGATTCTGGAACAGGCTATGGGGCCGAAACGGTTATCAACCCAGCAGAAACGAACTTAGCGACACAAGCACAGACTATCAACGGCGATGTAATAGTCACTTATACAAGAAGTAGTGACGGCTATGTGTGTCAGCGTGTTGATTATGGCTATGGATACGGCGCTGAAACAGTTGTTATTCCTGAGCTAGCCTACTATACAGTGCAACTACAGACTTCGGATGGATCGTATAACCTGATCTATACGCGAGCATCGGATTCTTTCATAGTCGAGCGCACTCTCCGCCACTACGCCCGTGTCGGTGCGGGGATCATTAGGCGTGGCGGAGGTGATACCGTTGGGCATTACAAAATAAACGGAGATGGCAGCATGGAGGCGTGGTTTACCGATACCGTGGGCAGGTTCACGACAGCTCAAGCCGGTACAATCTATTACGGCGCGCAAGAATACGAACTGCCCTATGTCTTCGCATCCATCGAGGCAATAGAGCCCACTATGCAATACAGGACAGACATTGTTTGGCCGCTAATGGGTCAGCGCATATCGCTCAGCACTATCATTGTGTACTTCGCGTCAACCGTGTTGGGCGGTGGTGGATATCCGGGGTACCACGTCATCGGTAGAGCCTGGGACTAGAGTGGCCCGAGGAGCCGACCTAGCTTTTGATAAGGGGATAAATCATTACGAAAGGGGAAGATAAAATGGCAGAGCAGCGAGGGGGTTCTAAGGCGCTATCCACGATCATTACCGTGGGCGCTTTACTATTTACGGTGGGAACGGGCGTCTACGCTCTTTCCCTGAGCGGTACGGCAAAGCGCGTCGATGCGCTCGAAGTGCGGCAGGCATCGCAGGACGTTTCGCAGGGCATAATCGTGACGAAGATGGACGGCATGAAAGAGCAATTGATCGAGATAAAGACGCTTCTTACGAAGCACGTCGATGGAGGCAGTAAATGACGCAGGCATTCCTGGCGAAGTACGGCAATCCCGATAAGAATGGTGACGGGATTCTCGACGCGGATTGGTTCAATGCCAATATCGCCGTCTTTGATCTTCCGTTCCCTCTGTACCTTTCGTGGGAACCGGGCACGATGATCAAACGATTCCAGGCGCACCGCCTCGTCGGCCCAAGTATCGCTGCGGCTCTCGAGCTCATGGCTAAGGGCGAAGGCCTCGATTACCTTCGAGCCAACAAGCTCGATCGCTGGGGAGGCTGCTTCAACTTCCGCCTCATCCGCGGAGGGAACACGCTTTCAAATCATTCTTGGGGAACTGCTGTCGATTACTGCCCCGATATCGGCAGACTTGGAAACGCCGAGGACGTAAAGACCTATCCGCGCTTCATCATCCAGGCCTTTGAGGCCCAAGGATTTTATTGGGGCGGGAACTTCGACCGTCCCGACGCGATGCACTTTGAGAGGCAGGCATGAAGAAGAAAACGGCCTTCTGGATCGGGATCATAACCCTCGTTCTGCTCTACCTCATCACGGCCCTCCTGGTCCCGGCCGCGCTCTCATCGGTAGGCTCCTCGATCGCCCTTGCCATCGCCGCGGCTACAATCGGCTACCAGAGCTCGAATGTCGCGGACAACGCCTTCAAGGGGAAATACTACCGGAAGGAGCTCGATGCTCGATACGATCCTGCGGGGGGCGAGGGCGGAGCTCCATGCCCGTAATCCTGGCCGCGATTCTTCGGCGCCCTATTCTGGAGATAGCCGCCATCGTGGGCATGACGATTCTCGTCCTTGTGGCCGCGGCCCTGTTCCTCGTTATTCTGTTCCGCGCGATAGGAGCTCTCCTCGAGCGCCTGCATATCAAAAAGATCGGCGTCGGCGGAATCGAATGCTCCCCGGATCTCAAAAAGAAGCGGCGATAGGCTGCCTTGCCTGCAAGGATAGTAGGCAGTAACATTGGCTTAGAAGGGAGGTGATCCCATCTCGCGAATCCAGGCCCGCGTGAAGCCCTGGCAGAATTGCGGCTGGGTCTAGGTAAGCGCGAAACCCGGCCGCGCATTATTTTACGGGAGGAACAATGGATGTTAAGAAATGGCCGTGGTACGTTGGCGCTGTTCTTCTGGCTGGGGCTCTACTTATTGGTGCTTTCCTACTCGGCAGGAGCGCAGGTGACGCCGAGCTCAACGTCGCCCTCGAGCAGTATCGAACCCTCAGAGCAGCCGACGCCGCTCTCCTGGCAGGACTTGGAAGCACTCTCGGCGGAGCTCTCCAACAAAGCAAACGACTTAGTGCCGCAGGTAGTGGACTTGAACAGTCAGCTAGGACAGTTGCAGTCCTCGCTAACGCTGTCCACGACGCTATTGGCGCAATCGCTCGATCTGAGAAAGCAAGAGGATCAGAAAGCCCAGGCGGCGGTCAAGGCGGCGCTCAACCGTAGCGCCTGGTGGCAGCGAGGGGCTTTCGTCGTAGCGGGGGGATTCGTAGGGTATCTCGTCAAGGGCTGGGAAGGTGCTGCTTATGGAGCCGGCGCCGGAGCTCTCTCCGACGCCGCATTGGAAATTGCCCTTTCGATTAAGATTAAGCTTTAGATCGTCCCGAGCCCGTGGGAGAATTCCGGGAGCCCGTCATCTTCCATGCAATGCCAGAGATGCAAGCAATAGTTGTGAATGTTCACATGGTACTTCCGCTCAGGGAGTACCATTATTGCTTTCTTGTCGTCCCCGATAAACACCTTTTTTACTAAAGCGATGTCATCGTAGGACGGCATCTTGTGCTTCCGGGAAAGCGATACATGGAGCCATGCCTTCCCGCCTTCTTGTGATCCAGAGATGATGACCTGAATCCCATTGGCCGAGCGGAAGGCATATCCGTCCTCGGCTTCTTGGATCATAGGCCAGCCGCATTGCGGTAGTTCTGGTTTCCAGACTGCCATCATCTCGCTCATCTTGCCCTCCAAGCATCGGCCCGGGCGTCAGCGGCAGCTTTGGCTCCTTCGGCTTCCGCGGCCGCGGCGATGTCTTGCTCCTTCCACGAGAAATGACCCATACCTGCCTCGTCCACTTCGGCGAACATGCCGTACTCGAGCATCGACTTGTCCACGGCCTTGAGTTGCTCGAGAGTGGGCCCCTCTACGTCTATAGGCGCGAGAATGTCCTCTGGCTGGATGAAGGGGATCTCCGTGCAGGCGCCTTGGTCCCCGACTTGGACGAGGGGCAGGCGGTACATCTTCCAGATCCCGAGGAGGACGTTCGCGTAGAAAAGAGTCTCCTGGCTGGCCGTCGTGAGGCCTTCCTTTGTCTCGCAGTATTCCAGGGGCTTCGGATCGAAGATGTAGGGGCCGCGCTTGCGGTAGTCCTGGGCCCGGGTCCTTCCCCCAGGAAAGCAATAATCAACACCAGCGAGGATTATCGGCGCGAGGCCCATCCAGTGCGCGATGAGGGTCTGGGTATTGTTGACTGATCCAGCCACAGGAAATCCCTGGCGTATCCAGGGATAGATGTCGCGGAAGTGGCTCATGCCGGAGTCGATGAGCTCGAAGTACCGCTTGTTCCCCTTCCAGGCGTCGAGCGTCTTGGGGCTAATGTAGGGATGCGTGAGGAGGACCATGCCGTAGGTATCGTGGCCGGGTATCTGATCCTCGCCCACTGAGTCCGCGGAATCGACCGCGACGACGTAGTTGGGCGTGATCTCCCACTTATCTAGGATGCTCAGTTGGGAGGGCGAGGCGAAGATGATGCCGTGGAAGTCCTTGATGAAGGGCAGGGTCAGATCGAGGCTCGGGCCTGAGCCTAGGATAAGGGCGGGAAGCCGGTGGGCAGGGTCGAATCGGGGGAGTGTCTCGATGGAGTAGTCCGCCCGCTGGAACTCCTCCTTGATGCGCTGGTAGTTCTCGGCGCCGTTCTTTGAATATTGGCGACTGTGTTCGGCGCCAACTTTTCGATTGAAATCTGAAAACTGTAATCCCATTATTCCTCCTTGTCATTGGAGACCTTCATGAAGGTTATCCAATGCGTTTTCATGTTTTTACCCGAGCGATGCCCAAACAGTGGGGCGATAGGCGTAAGCGCGAGTATCCTGGAAACAGGGATTTCTATATCTGACCATTTGAAAATTAAAACGCCATCAGGGCGCAATACTCGAAAGCACTCGGCAAAGCCCTGGCGTAATTCATTGCGCCAATCGCCTACAAGCTTCCCATATTTTTTAGCCAGCCATCCCGATGCGCCATTGTTGGTTAAATGGGGGGGATCAAAAACAACGAGAGAAAAGGAGTCGTCGTCGAATGGTAGGTCGGTAAAATCCGCCTGTATGTCGGGGTCGATTATAAGCGAGCGCGAACCACCTGCGCTCGATATATCCTTGAGGTCGAATGATTCGCGGCGCTTATCGACAAAGACGGCTAACGGATTTTTGCGGTCAAACCAAAACATGCGCGATCCGCAACACGCATCGAGTATTTTTTTAGTCGTTTGCATTGATCTCCTTCCGCGAATATTCCAGCGCGATCTTCCACCAGTCGCCATCGGCCATTATTTTGCGTACCTCTTTGGGGTCTTTAGGCAGGACGAATCGCTCTCGCTCAAGGGCGTCGGCGATCATGTGAAGCAGGCCTTTGTACTCGGTTGGCCCTTCATGGCGCTTGGCTACGCGCCTGAGTTGATCGAGGGCTTCCTCGAAGGTCATGTCGTCAGGCATGAGACGCCTCAGAATGATGACTCTTTTTATGCGTCTGGTTGTACTTGCGCATGTACTCGGCTTTCGCGCCCGGCTTAGGCTCGCTATTCTCTGCTGGCATCGATGGCGAGAATCCGCGCCCCGTTACGCATAACCACGCAGGACAGTTTTCTCCTAGCATGTCGATTCGCCTCCCTTAATCCTTGTATGGCTGTCGAGGCTCTTTATCAGGGCCTCCGCTCGTATCCGTAGAGAATTGCATCCTGGCCTTGTCGAATAAAAGGTTAATGTCGCCAGTCTCCCCGTTCCTTTGTTTCGCAACGATGAGCTTCACGGGCTGCTTCTGATCATTGGAATTCTCTTCTCGGTGTATGAACATCACGAGGTCAGCGTCCTGCTCGAGGCTCCCTGTCTCCCGGAGGTCGGCGAGCGTTGGGCGTTTCCCATCTGAAGCTCGGCTCAACTGAGAAAGGACGAGTAAAGGTATTTTCAACTCTCGGGCCAATGATTTTAGGCGCTGCGAGATAATTGAGAACGCTTCCCAGCGCGGAGTCTGCCCATGATCGGCGCTGATTAGGCCAATGTAGTCGATGATGAGGAAGGTAATCTTTTCCCGAGACTTTAAAATCCTTGCCTCGGCGATGAGGTCGTTTATGTGCATGTTCGGGACATCGGCAAAGAATACCTGCGTGTTGGCTATCTTCGAGCATCCGTTGATAAGATCGTTCATCCCCTTTGGTCCAAGAAGCCCTGTCCGAATGGCCTGCATCGACAATCCGCTCTGGGCTGCGAGGACTCGCTTGAAGAGGGCCGTGTCTTTCATCTCGAGGGACATGAATCCTACAGACTCTTTCTTCACGGCCGCATTGAAGGCAAGGGTAAGGGCGAGGGCAGTTTTCCCTACGCTCGGGCGGGCTCCAAGGATAATGTAGTCGCCATCCTGAAAGCCGTCTGTCATCCGATCAAGAGGCTCGATCCCAGATTCAATGCCGGAATAGTCCGTCGGGCATTTCCTGCGGGCGTCTATTTCTTTGATTGTGTCCGTGGCGACCTCGATGAGCGACCGATACGATACATCGCGCACTTCGGATAGCTGGATAATTCTTTTAGTGGCCGCCTCAACCACTTCTTCTGCCGGCCGTAGATCGGACTGCATTTCAGATAGAGCCTCGATTACCTTGTGGACTCCGCGGGCCTGAACGCAATCTCGAAGGCGTTGGACGAGGCCTTTTATGTCCGATATCAAGTAGCTCGTGCAGGTAGAAATGAGGACGGCGTGTTTCGGTAGTGCCCGGGCCACGGAAGGCAGGTCGGCGGTTGACCCCGAGGCGCGTATTTTAAGAATCTCGTCGAAGATGTCTTGATAGGCGCCTTCGTAGAAAAGGTCTCGCGTTATCTTATGCCGATCGAGGACTTCGTTGTGCTGAAGAATCGCGCCTATGAGGGACGTTTCATCCTGCCCATTATTAAAATAGGTATCTTGGGTGGTCATGCCTTCCCCTCCGCGCTCTCGTCCTTCGGCGCTTTTCGACCTAGGTAGATGTTCCACCGATTTCCGATAGGTGCTCCTTCGGCTTTGTCGAGCGCATCCATCCCGGCTTTTACTGCTTCATCGCTCGGCGTCAGGAAATCATTGTCCATCTTGACGGCTCGATAAAGATCCATGCTCGCGGCGATAATAAGCGCGGCCTCGTGGGTTACGGGAACGCTCGCCCAGTGGCCGTTTTGACGAATACGGAGGATTACGCAATCGGGATATACCGAATCGTTATATTTATAAATGTCGAAAGTAACCTCGTCGTCTTTCATACCCCCTCCTTCGGCGCTTCGCGTTTCAATAGCTCTTCAACTGCATGATGTGCCTTCGTAATGTTATTGTGCTCGACCGCATCTGGGTGCTTGCATTCGACTAGGATTTTGTATGGTCGATCAATCCACTGAGCTAAATGCTCACATGATCTGCATTCGGTACTGCCTATCCTGCGCCCCTCTATGTGAGGACATTTAACCGTAGGCCTGTCGTTCTCGTTCCATTGCGGCCGGTATATCAGCATGCCCCCTCCTTCGGCGCTAGGCTAGAGATGGTTTCGTACACATAAGCGCCTATTCGTGAGTCAACCATATTTCTCAGCGCTTGGCGTTTGTTGGATATGCCGGAGCCTTCCACCAACCGAGCAACATCGCCAAAACTTTCCAGACTATTTTTAGTCCTTATGTCGCTCGCGGGTAGGTCGAGATTGGATAGTGGGAAATTGCACCATACCAAATGACGTTGCAGTACGGCGCTCGGTGGCAACAACGGCTCATAATAGGGCTTGGTATTTTCGACCAACCACCTGCCTTTGTGGTAGGTGGATAAGAAAATAATCTGCGCATATAGCGTCATATCGGGCATAATTGGTTTATATCCCTTGCCCAATACGCCGACGTTGTGCCGGTACTGTCCATGCGAAGGACAAGGAGGGGATGACCAAATAAAGTCGTACTCGGAGAAATGCGTTTCGAGATACGCCAAAGCGTCGCCAACAATAACCATATCGTGCGGGTATTCCTGTGCGTATACTTTGGATATCTCGGGATCTAGCTCGACCGCCGTTATGTCAGCATCGGCGGGGAACCCTGAACGGTTGCCGCCCAAACCAGCGTAAAGATTTAGTATTTTCATGACCCCTCCTTCGGCGCTTCGTGGGCGAGGATGGCGGCGTTAATTCCTTCGGCGTCGAATGGAGCGATAAACTCTTCCGTTCGGGTAATTATTCCAGGCGGGAAGGCAGCTCTAAAGCCGTCATAAGACATAATCTCGCCGATAAGGCTGAGTGCTTCGTCTAGCGCCTCCCTGAGCCCCTTCTCTGCGGCCTCGGCTTTCTCGGCGCGTCGTTTGTAGTCGCGGCGATTGAATACGCTGTTTTCGACCGTGTAGCAGAACTCGCACTGAATCTGTTCGGGATCATCCGGCGAGCCACCGACGTACCAGCCCTGATCGGGGCAGTTGGGGCAATGTTCGCCCTCTTCGTTGACTTGCCCCTTCTCTGCGGTCGGCGCGGGGCGGGCGGCAAGTTCAGTGCGGGCCTCGTCGCGTTCTTCAACGCACCGTTCCGATATCCTTAGTATGGCTTCTTTAGCTGCGAGTTGTGCGCGGAGGGAGGTGATGGCATCGGCCAATACTTTTGCCGGGCTGTCGTCTCCATCATCTCGGGACCGCGCCCAGTCTATAGCCCTGGAAACAGAATCGTCCGCCAGCTCCCCGCTCGCCTCGGCCTGGGGCTCCGAGAGCTCGGCAAGTATTCGATTGACACCAGCCAAAGCTCTACATCCAGGGCATTCCGCATCGTCCATATTGGCGTGATGCTGTTCTAGGCCATCCTTCGCTAGTTCGAGAATCTCCTTCTGCGCTTGTCTTCCCATGTCGCCCTTCCCTTTGTGGGGCCCCCGAAGGGGCCCGGTTGTTATCGAATCTCGATACTTGGAACGATCACTGACGGCTTAAAAATTATCTTGTAGCTTTTGTCCGAAACAGTGTTCGGCGCGAGTGCTTCGGAAAAATACGTCACGTTGTCCGCGTGCCCGAAGTAGTGCTTAAGATATAAGCCGTCTTGCGTTTTGACCGTTACGACTAGATCGCCGTCTGAGTCGACGATGATTGCGAGCATGCCCTCGATGCTCATGATGTATTGGCCGGTGATCACGTTGTAGAAAACGCATCGGCGATAGACTTGGAAGTTCTGCTCGGCTCGTTCAAGGTTTTGCCGAGCCACGGACGCGTCGTCGCACCCCATAAAGGCTAAGGTTATCGCCACGAGAATTGCCAGAAATAGTTTCTTCATCTTCTTGTCTCCTTGCTCTATTGGCTTTCCGATCTAGGACCGGAATTACTTCAGTTTCCCTAACAGATACGCCGTTGAGTATTCTTTCGTGAGCTCGCACTGATCTAAGTCCATCATCCCGATATGCGCTTCTGCGGACGGTATTTCTAGCTTCTCCGCGATCCAGGCATAGGCCGCGCTGCGTTTCATCTTCTTCGACTTCCAGATCATGTCGAATGAGGCGTGGGCGCTTATCTTGGCGGCACGAAGGCGTTTATCAGCGAGGCGCCCGAGAGCCTTCGTCGTTCCCTTGTGGCATCCAACATAGGCCCCGCATCGAGGGCATACCCAGATAGGCCCGTAGGATCGTCCGTGATACTGCTTCTTGCTGTCTAGGCACTTCGTAGCCGATCCGTCGTAGGGGCAGACCTTACCATGAGCGATATCGGGATTCATAAATGCGCCTTTGTTTGGATCGTCGTGAACTGACCGCAATGGATGCATTTCGTTCGAAGCTTTACCTGAGCCTCGGCTACCATTTTGTTTAGCTCATTCAATCGATATTCTGCGACGGCCTCTTCCTTGGCGATCTTTACCAGATAAGCGATCGGGTCGAGTGATGCTCCGCAATCTGCGCATTCGAGTTTCCATAATTCCTCGTCGATAACAACATGCGCATGTTTGCATCGTGACTCGCGATATGGGTTGATGAGCCGAAAGCTAATTGATTCGTTCATTCTTCCCCTCCCAGGCCTACGCCGAATACTTTGAGTAGGTCTTGGCATGTTGGTTCTGGTCCTGAAAATGAAAAATCCTTATTTAATAATTCTTCTGTACTAATATGCTCGTCAATTTGACTAGCCCTGGAATGCAAATTGACTAGCGCGGGCTCGTCAATTTGACTAGCGGCTCCTTGGCTTTTTGGATAGGATTTCAAGTATCTGGCCTCGCCTTCTCTTCCTCTCTTATAAACCGCACTAATAAGCCTTTTTTGTATAAGGTTGCGAACGGCTCGTGATATTGTTGCCTCTGAGCATCCCAGGAATTCCGAGAAATAGGCGTTTCCGCCCTTGCACTCGAGGCTGTTACTGCAAAAGGAATCGATCTCAGCGAAGAGGCATTTTTCTATCGCGGATAAGTCATGGCGAAGCCAGATTTCTCTAGGAATCCACACGCCTTTAAAGTCTCGATTCATTATGCGTCCTAAAAAGAATGCCCCGTTGCCGGTAGTAGCGGCGAACGGGGCATAGGCGGCGGAAAGAGTCCGGGAGGCTACTACCTCTCCCGCACTCTTCACTGAGTCCATGTTACTCAGTGCCCTTCTTTTTGTCAACCTTGGTACCCTTGGCCATTTTCTTCGCCTTCTCCTGAAGCGCGTCGAGGCGTTCGGCGAATACCTCGGAAGGGTTGCGGACGCCCTGCTCGTAGTGCTCGATGGAGCTCACCTTGCAGCCGAGAGCCTCGGCCATACCCTTCTGCGTGAGCCCTAACTGGCGCCGGAGCGCCTTAATGTCTTTCGCTTTCACTCTTTCTCTCCTAGTCCGAGATCACTAGCTCGGTGTGAACGTATGGCGGAAGGCTTGATAGCCTCTAAAGCGGCTTTGAGTTCGTCGTCAGCATCTTCGACGGATATCGTCAAGATGTGGGCGAAGAGCTGGCGAATTAGCTTCGCGTCGGCCTTGAATCTGGAGCCGCCGCACCAGAGGGGGAGGCACGAGTAGTCGAGGTCGGCGCCCCGGAGGTCGGCGCCCCGGAGGTCGGCGCCCTGGAGGTTGGCGCTCCGGAGGTAGGCGCCCTGGAGGTTGGCGCTCCGGAGGTAGGCGCCCTGGAGGTTGGCGCGTTCTCCGCCTTTTTCGTCGCGGAGCCACTTGGCGTGTTTCTCGAGAATGACTTTCAGCTCTTCGGTCGTGTAGGTTTTCATCAGAATGCCTCCTCGATAAGCGTAATGTTTTCTTCGGCCGCGATGCGATGAGCTACGTCAATCGCCTCGGATGCCGTGAAGCTGTCGATTCCCGATTCGGACACCGAAACAGATTTCCCTTCGTACTCGCGCCGGGGCCAGCTTGGCGTCATGTCGGCGATAATCTGCATCATCTCCGACTTCGCGTATCCAAGGTGGTTCCCGATCTGCTCGGCGTGACCCCAGAGATGATGGGATTGGCTCCCCCATCCCGTCGTCCTGCCCTGGTACCACTTCTTGAGCTGAAGGATGGCCGGCCCGCCGCGGAGCTTCGCTACGAATACGTCCATGGCATCCTCAAGAGACGCCGGAACATCGATGACGATTCTGCTTGGGCTGCCGCGCTCGAAGCGAACCTTAGCGGTAAGCTGGATCATGTGATTCCTCCGAGCTTATCCCATCCCTTGCGCACGGCTTCCTTGCCTGCCTCGGAAAGAAGCATGTCCTCGGCTGCGACCATGAAGTTGGCGTATTGCGCTTTCGCAGTCTCGCCCGTGTGGTTGATAAAGAATTCCATCATCCCGCGGCAGAAGATGGCCCCGAGATCCACGGGATCGTTGCCGTTAAGGAACTGGATTCCTTTCGGTTCCTGCGGGTTGCCCATTAGAACTTCCTCCCCAGGCGCTTGCAAGCCTCGCGAACCTTGGGCTCGAGTTTCGGGAAACGCTGGCAGAACGTCTTGCGCCCGTTCATATGCCAGATATTGTGACAGATTGTGCAAAGGGCGAGGGCATTCCAGTCCTCCGAAGGGCCTCCGGTCGCCCGCGTGATCACATGATGGTATTCCTTCGACTCGATGATCCCGCAGGCCTCGCATGATGAATGAGTATTCATGTAAATCTGCTCGTCTTTAGTTCGCTTTGGCATAATACTCCCCTATCGCCTTCCGAAAATCCTGGATTCCAAGCACGAAGTCTGAGCTCGGGAGCCAGTTTTCCGTGTAGGTCATGTCGTCATGCAGATACAGAATCAAAGTCCTCCGGGGCAGCGCAGCGATCGCGTAGCCCCCAAGTTGGGCCCGGAACGTCTTGGCCTTTACGCCGGTTTTCCAGTCGATCAAGGTGCGTATGCCGTCGATGAGCGCGAGGCCGTCATAGCGGCCAGCGAAGCGGAATCCGTCAACCTTGGCGTCGATCATCTCCTCGATGGCAAGCCATTTAGGATTGCGCTTAAAGCACCAGAGGGCGAAGGCATCGACGTAGGGCTCGACGGGAAACCCGGCAGAAGGATCGCGGGCGTAGGCCGCGCATAACTCATGGGCCGTATGCCCGCGATCCGATGCCTCTTTGTTGAACCATGGTCCCGACGGCGAGGGATACAAAATCTGAGTAACTGAGGGAATGACCTTCCCGTTGTCGGAGTATTCGTGTCTCTCGTCGTCGTAGACCATTAGTCCCTCTTATCCTTGAAATCGAGGCATACGGATATCCCGTATTGGGAGATATTTCCCGCCAACTTTTCCGCGAATTCTCGGAGCCTTTTCTGTTTGTTGCCGTTGAGGTAGGCAAAAAGGGCATCGGAAATCGCAGCCCGATTCTGTTCGAGCCAAGCCTTGAAAACCTTTAAGGCTTCCTCTCGGATCATCTCGTTGACTGCGGCTTGGAAAAAGGTAGGAGTATCGCGGTAGTTATCCTTTCTCCCTTCCATGGCGTTACGAATAACCGCGTCCACGAATTTGTCCCGCGTCGGGCCTTCGCCGATCTGCCTAACCATTTCCGCCCGAATAGAATCGCTGATAAGCTCGGTCGGAATTTCGATCTTCATTTCGCTTCCCATTTCAGTCCACCTGCGGCTTTCCGCGCCTGATGCGCTTCAGGACCTTGAAGGGGAGGCCGCGCTGCTTGGCGGGAGCCTCTTCCTTGACGGGGAGCACGGCCTGCTCGCGGTCGCCGTTGATGTACTCCGTGATCTTGTTCTCCACGAGGTCGAGCTGATCGAGGAGGGCGTTCTGCGTCGATTCGGGTACGCGCTCCGTGCTCGAGGGCATTGTCTCGGGCTCGCGCTTGAAGGTGAGCGGCCCGACCTTGACGGACTTCAGGGTATCGACCGTCTCTAGCCAGAACTTAGCAGCCAGCCCGGTCTTGGTCTCCTTGAACTCGATCGTAACGAGCTTGAGCTTGAGCTCCATGAGGTTGTAGTGCTGGCGGACATAGAGGGCGCAGGTCTGTATGGCGTCCCTGAGCGCCGGCCTGGGCCGTTCGTAGGTCCTAATCAGGTGCTCATCGTCCTCTTCGGTCGTGTCGTTGTGGCCCGTCCAGGTCACGACGACGGGGAACTTGCCCTTGTCGAGCTCGAATTTCTTTGGCTTCATTTAGCCTCTCCTTCCCTCTTTGGAATCGATGACGACGTGGACGCCGGGAACCTTCATGCTCCCCTTCTCCACCCTGGCCTTGCCGTTGAGATAGGTCATGTTCGCTGTGACCGCCTCGATGGGGGCCTGCCCCGCGGCGATGGCCTTCACGAGGACCATGAGGCCGTTTGGCTCGTCGAGGGCGGCGCTGTAGTAGTCCCGGAGCACGGTTCCCTCGCCCTTGGCCAGCGCCTGAACGACGGTGCGCTGAATCACGGGTTCGGCCGTAATCGCTTCCTCGGCTGCCTCATTCATCCCGAGGGAGGAAAGCATCTCGGCCTCTTCGAGCTGCTTGTCCTCGGCCTGCTTCTTGGCGGCGGCGTCGGCCTCGGCCTGCTTCTTCGCGGCGAGGGCCTGCTGCTCGCGCATCCACTTCCCCTTGCGGCTGGCCGTGGTATCGATGATGTAGTCGAAGGGATCGTCGATGGCCTTGCCCTGCGCGATTGTCGTCTTGCGCTGGGCTTTGGAGGCCTCGTCGATCGGGTCGAACCAAACGTGGAAGGCCTTCTTCCCCTTGACGGCCTCCGCGTTGATCTGGTCGGCGAGGTCGTAGCTGGCCTGGTCTACGACTTGCAGGGCCTCCACCTGGGCCTTAAGGGTCGTGGCCTGCGCGGTAGCCTTCTTTTCGAGCTCTTTCGTGTCGTCCATCAGTACAACTCTCCTTGGGGTTCTCCCCCGTTCTTACCCTTGAGGGCATTGACCATAGCCTGAGCGAGCGGCGTGTTGCCCTTCCGCTTCTCGAGCTCCTCGGCGATCGCGCCGTTGAGGGTTTTCATGTCCTTGAGCTTGATGCCCAGGCCTTTTGCGAGGTCCTTCTCGGCCTTGGCGCCCTCGTTGATCGCCGCGACCTTGGCCTTGAAGTCGGCCTTCTCCTCGTCCGTGAAGTAGGCCTTCCCCTCGGGATCGGCAGTGCCGGCCAAATCGACGAATCGGGTAATCTCGGCCTTGATCTCGGCCTTGATGCCCTCGAGAGGATCGGAGGCGGTGGTCGGCGCCACTTTGTTAGCTCGCGGAGCATTGGATTCTGCCGTGGGCTCGTCGTCGACGACTTCGGCCTTGACGGTGCGATCTTCGGGAACCATATCTTCCACGTCCTGCGTGAAGATGTCCGAGGCCGCACAGGCGGTGATTGTGGCGTCCACGATGGACCTTTTCTTAGCCATCTTCAGGACTGTGTTGTAGCAGTCGGCGATATCCTCATTCTCGATCCTGCCCTCGGGCTGGCCGATGATAGCCTGGTCGTCGTCGGCGAATTTAGCTCCGCATCCGCCTTTTTTCTTGAAGCAGAGAAACCCGCCGCCGTATTCTTCTTTGCCCTTGATGATGGCCTCCTGGCCGCACTTGGGGCAGGACCGGGCGATGCTTCGCCAGCGGTACTTCTTTTCCATCGTGGAACATGATCCGAGCCCTTGGCCTACGATGGCTCCTGTTGCCATGTTGCGAAGGGTTGTGATGATCTGGATTTCCCGATGGTCTCGCGGCAGGTCTACCTGCTTGATTTCGAACTCGGGCGCGAGCCTAAAGGCAAAGCAAAGTTTTTCCGCTCCTGCCTTCAGGAGCGATGGCTTTGTACCCGTACCCGGAATTATTCCGTAGTGTTCGCCCTCGTGCATGAGGTCTTTCATCAGGTCTTGGATTTTGTTGACCTGGTTTCGCACATCTCCAACGCTTCTTTCGCTGGAAATGGCTACTTCATTTTCTCCCATAAGCCCTCCTAGTAGTTTGCGATTTCGCGGTCAATCATTTGCTGACCTTCTGAGTCCTCGTCGTCCACTCTCCTTTCTGCGTCTTTTAGGTGATCGGCCTCCGAGGGGCCACTACGTCGATGGTTCCAATATTCCCGGCCCTGGCCTTCATGCGGGCCTACAAGTGTCCACAAAATAGCCCGAAGCCAGCGCATGTCAGCCCTCCACCGTGTAGCCGTAGAGGGCAAGAATCTCTACGGCTTTTGTCTTCCGATCTCCGTGCTCCGCGAGAGCGGCGTCCTCTTGTATGTCTTGAATCATCGCCATCGGCACGGTCTTCGGAGCGGCCTCGCGGGCTTCGAGGCGGGAGAGGGCGGCAAGAGCGTGTTGTCCCTTATCCCATGCCTTTGACGCATCACCTCTCTCGCCTATCCCCCTGGGCATCCACGAGAGCAATACTTCCAGCGCCTCGCGAATCTCTTTCAGCTCGTCCATCACGCTTCCCCCGCCTTATCTGGCGTCCACTCATAGACGATCTTCGCCTTCTTACCTGTGTGCAGGCGCCACGTCTTGCCGTCGAAGGACAGAGCAAGGCCGCGCTCCCAGAGCTTGACGCAAGGAGAGAAGTCGGACTTGTAGTCGATGGCGAAGAAGGAGCTTATATAGGCCCTCACGCTGGCCCTCACGCTGCCCCCCACGCTGGCCCACACGCTGGCC
>Ga0172381_10000690_pt1 | contig 41128 bp, 49 predicted proteins | sample Leawel6488metaG_FD_119754 | JGI IMG/M metagenome (GOLD analysis project Ga0172381, IMG submission 119754) | Leachate microbial communities from a municipal landfill in Southern Ontario, Canada - Leachate well 64-88 metaG | ecosystem: Engineered > Solid waste > Landfill > Unclassified | place... | reverse complement strand
TCCATGTTGCTGCTGGCGGGAGAGGCAGCGGGCGGCGACGCAGAGGCTCTAGCTCCTGCTGCGGTATCCATTGAGCTGATTCATAACTTCACGCTCATTCATGACGACATCATGGATAATGCCAATGTGAGACGTGGGCGTCCCGCTGTGCACAAGATCTGGGGTCAGTCGGGCGCCATCCTCGCAGGCGATACCCTCTACTCCAAGGCCTTTCAGGTGCTGGGCATGACTAAAGCCCGGTCCGATCTCCTCTTAGGGGCCATGAATATGCTCTCTCAGACCTGCACTGCGATCTGCGAAGGCCAGTGGCTGGACATGGAGTTTGAGGCAAAAGAGCGCGTCTCCGAGGCCGAGTATATGGAGATGATTGAGAAGAAGACCGGGGTTCTCTACGGCGCCTCGGCCGGCATGGGGGCGCTTTTAGCCGGGGCCGCTCCCAGTGTGGTCGCCGCGCTGGACGAATTTGGCAGGCTGACCGGCATGGGCTTTCAACTGCAAGATGATGTCATAGATCTCATCACTCCTGAGAATGTCTCAGGAAAGCGGCAAGGCGGAGACCTGATTGAGGCCAAGAAGACATTGATCATGATCCACGCCTTTGCTAACGACGTCCCCGTGAAGGTATTCGGCAAGAAGGATGCTACGCCTGAGCAGATTCAAGAAGCCATCTCACTTCTGGAGAAGAGCGGGTCGATCGAGTACGCCAGATCCCGGGCAGTGGAGAATGTGGCCAGAGGCAAAAAGGCCCTGCAAGTCCTGCCGGACTCAAAGGCAAAATCCACGCTGCTGGAATTGGCCGATTACATGGTCAGAAGACAGTATTAGGAGTCATTCATGATGCATAGTCATGATCTGAATGGGCACGATTTAACCGGGCACGAGGTAGAGCACCTCCTGCATCACTGGATTTAGTAGACAATTCACCGAAATATAAAAATACTAAAAAGCTCTCATCTCTTTTTCATGCCGCCTAAGAAGTACCAAGATAGAGGCGTCTGGGTTTATACAGGCACATCCAATAGGCTGAAGGAGATTCGTGAAGAAGCCAAGAAAAGAGGTCTACAGCCCTCCAAATACCTCATGGCAGCAGAAGAATCTTTCCGGCGATCCGATGCCACCCATGCAGCCGGGCCGGAGCTCCAGCACCTCCGTCAAGAGAATCATAGGCTTGAAACTGAGATGAAAGGAAAGGATCTCCTTCTTGCTCAACAAGAAGCTGAGCTGCGAAAGCTCCGTGGATCAGCCTTCTTGCAGCCAGTCTGGAATGCCGATATAGACTCTGATCTATTGCAGGCCATCCGGGCCGGGCCGATCCATGACCACCGGCTTCTGGATCTCCTGGGCGCTACAGATCCGGAGGCCATGCGGGCCGTCTCACGCCAATTGCAGATTTTGGAAGCCGCTGGATTCATCAGCAAGACCTCTCGCGGGTGGAGCTGGAAGAAATGAAGGAGACGCTAATAGATCGATGGGCCTCCGATGCCGCCACCAGGGGCATCGATCCGAAAACGATCTATGCCTACCGCTGGTCTATGAAGCATTTCGAGAAATTTCTAGGGCATAGCATATCGAAGGCCGACAAAATGGACATACGTGCTTATGTAGATATGCACAGAAAAAAGAGCCTGACGACAAGAACAATTCGCAGCCGCTTGAATGCTCTTTCCAGCTTCTACGAGTTCATGATGTTTGAAGGGCTGAGAAAAGACAATCCCGTTCGAGAGGTTCGGGTGAGGTATCTCAGCCAATATAAGACCGATAGCGAGCAGCACACCCATCAGTTGATTTCTGTCGGGGATGCTGCCCGTGTAATAGATTCCTGCATGGACATCCGGGATAAGGCCATGCTGCTGTTGATGTTCAAAACGGGTATTCGCAGGGGAGAGCTCCTCTCCATGGAGGTCTCGGACATCAACTGGCAAGAGCAAAGCATCCTCCTGAAGCCCAAGAAGAAAAGGAGCAATCGCACCGTATTTTTTGATGACGAGACTTCCTATATCTTGCGGCGATGGCTGGAAGTGCGGGAATCCCGGACCCCGACCGGCCCGGCCTTATGGATCAGCACATGGGGAAAGAAGATTGATTACGGATCCCTGCAGTTCACCATTGAGAAGGTTGGTAAGCTATGCGGGCTTCATAATTCTTCATCTCCAAGAATGGAAGATCACTTTTCAGCGCACTGTTGTCGCCATTGGTTCACTACTCACCTTCGGCGGGCCGGGATGCCTCGCGAATTTATACAAGAGCTCCGGGGAGATGTTCGAAAAGAGGCGATAGATATCTACGACCACATAGATAGAGAGGAGCTTCGTAGGAGCTACATTGCGCACATCCCACAATTAGGAATTTGAAACTGGAAGATCCATGGCCTGGGCCTTTAGCTCGTGGGCCTTGGCCCGTGCCTCCTCAGCGCTAACTTTCCTGCAGCTACCTAAATGCACGTTATGTACAGTCTTTCCCTCTCGCCAGGAGGCCATCCAATACTGATTGGTCGTTGTACCCTTGCGGCCAGGATAGGTTTTTTCCATCACCCAAAGGCTGAGATCCTCCAGGCGGGCCTGGGCCTTGAGGCCTTGTGCCATGGCCAGGTCATACTGTGCATCTTTCTCCAGGGTCTGGGCCTCAGTCTCGGCTCCGGCGACAATGGGCGCAGCCTGGCGGGCTATCCTGGCCATCTTCTCGAACTTCTTTGCCTCTGTCTTCAGGTTCCGAATCTTCTTGCTGCTCTCCGTGGTGTGCATATACGGTATTTTCTATGACATTATATTTAAAGATTGCTTTAATGTCATAGATAAAATTTGGCCGAGAAGTATTATAAAGGGTCGAAGCCGCAGCGGAGAGCCCTTATGTAGTACGTACCTGCGAACTTTGCGCGAACCCATGAAATTTTATTAGGGGTCGGAGCAGCAGCGGAGACCCCTACGTAGAAGACGCCCGCAGGCGTCGGGCGAAATAGGTAACATTGGCTGGCGGCGGCCCTGGGCGGTGAGAGGGCTGCAGAAGGGCCTAGGGCGGAAGAAACGCCAAGTAGCAGAGGCCAGGGCATCCTGGCGCGCCGGTTTCCAGTAGAAAAGGATAAAACAAATGTAAGTGAAAAGGCGGCGGCACACCGGGGCAGCAAGCTGCGGGGCATCCAACGCGCCGCTGCATGAGATCGGTACTACGCTATGCTGATCCAAACCTAAGCTGAATACGTCAGCACTTTATCCCCTAATCAAAATCATTTTATCTCAATCAGTGATTTTATCAGAATCTTTTTAAGCAGTCTTTCTTGTTCAACGATACCAATTAAGGTCATGTCTTCATCAACAACTGCTAGGATTTCTATTTCTTCGTTGAACATTTTCTTTAATGCATCGATATTTGTATTTTTTTCTTCAATCGTAGTTATGATCATTCCTGGAATTTTAATTATTTCTCTGAAATCACCTCTATTTAGAGCCGAGACAAAATCGTCTCCAGGATTATTATTATTATTATCATTACATGATAAAATAATTTTTAGGTGCCTCGGTTGTATATATGCTTTTACTTGTCCTCCTCTATCCAATACAAAAATAAGTTTAAAAGATTCAAAATTAGATAATAATGCTTCAATATATTCTAATAATTGGAACCGATTATAATTTCCATATAAATATAATTTCAGTATGATAGGTACAATTTTTTGCTCTTTGTGAATTAAAGATCTTTTAAGTTCCTCGATTTTCTGCGGCAATTGCTGCATGGTTTCTTTTTCAGTATCTAATGTTCTATCTGCTTCGATCGGACCTGGCTCTATTCGCTGATTGGCAATCTCCTGAAATTCAGCCTCTAAACCCCCTATTTTGAGCAACTTCATTTTACCTGATGCTATAGCGTATGCGAGAATTGGTGCTAAGATTAAAGTTGCATAATATAAATCATTGCTTGTTTGGTGAATCCTGAGATCTTTTGAAATCGCCACTGCAGCCAATCCGATATATATACAAAATAGAACAATAATAGGTACACGAACTACTCGTGCAATCGAATTCATTGCTCTTCTAGCTACTTTTATCGCATTACGAATGTGGGGCATTATTTAATTAATGCAGCACCCTCCGCCTAATTAAACGTATTGGCAACTTGAACATCTTATTATTTTTGACAATCCAAGACAGGACTATTCATGCATCTATAATTACTGAAGGATCTTTGGAAAGCTAATTTCTAGATTTCCCATTGATCCGATAAGCCTGCCCAGCCTTCAGAGGCTAGAATATCATATATCTTGCCAGCTGCATCCAACTCTTCCAGAGGAATCTCCTTGGCCTCCTCTCATGCTGTCTGCATGCTTAGGCCTGCCCATTGTATACGATCTTCCAGCTTACTTTCTCTGTGGTGTCGCAGGCCTCCATTAGTTCAGCCTCTGGGATCTCTGCCTCTCTGGCATCCTTCAGGGTAACTTTGGCGATCCTTGCGAAGACCTCCGGCCACCTGGCCCGAAAGCGCTCCGGGACGATAACCGCCCGGCTCACTACCTTCCGCTTCCTCTCGTAGTCGCCTGCCCGGTCTACGTTCTCCTTTTCGAGCTGCCAGAGGAGATTTTTTAGAAGGGCCTCCTCAGCCTTCAGGGCCTTTCTCTGTCTGGTGATTCTCTCCTGTACCTCGAAAGCTTCTTGCAGGACTGCTGCTGCACCTTTTGCATCCATGTTAATCTACCTCAAAAATATTTAAGCGGTTACTGTTACTCCTGCTTCTGCTTTTATGACTTTCTGACCGCTTAATATAAACTCCACAGCGACGCGGGCTTGCTTGCTGGCCTGCATGACGATTTTTGTATCTCCTTTGAATACCTTGAGCCAGCTCTGCACATATGCTGCTTGGTTCTCAAAAGTCTCCGGGCTGTCTAATGCACACATTCTGCATAGGAAAGCCGCGCCCATTTCTGCCGTCAGCTCCTCCAGGCTCCTATATTCCCTTTCCTGTCTGTACTCGATTATTTCCCTTCTTTCTAATCGCCCTCTCCCGCCCGTCCAATGCGTAAGTTCATGAAATGCAGCCGAATAATACTCTCCCGAACTCTCGAATTGATCCAGATTTGGCAGATAGATCGAATCATCGCCCGGCCTGAAGAAGGCTGCAGCTTCATGATACTTTATCACTGGCCCCCTCCTGTGCATGAGTTCCTCTGCTTGTGGATTTGTCGCGTTATCTCTGCCAGCCGGCACCTTTTCCGGCAATCCTCGTGTTTGCTCCCAATTAAAGACCGTATAGTATTTCAGGAACCTTCTGAAGGATACCTCTACCGTGCCGTCTGCTTTCTGTTTTTCTTGGGCCATTCGATCTACAAATACTATAGGACTACCCTTCTCTCCGGCCCGGACGCTGCCGCCCAATTTCTGAGCCTGGCGGAATGTGAGCCAATAGGGGCTTTCATAGGTATCCTGGAGGATCAGGGCATTGATACCTTGGTACTCTTTATTGGTCTGGTAGCTGGTCGGTCCGTTACTTGACCAGGTGCGCCGCCATGGGACCACACCCTTTTCGAGCTGTGCTATTATTCGCCCAGTCACAACAGAGAAAATATCTTTCATTGGTCGCACCTCCTGAGCTCTAAATCCTGCAATTCAAAGCCCAGAGTTGCAACAACATGCTCCAATTCTGCCAAAGATAGCTCTCTGGCCTCTGTTATTATTTCCGCAGGAGTCATCTTAAGCCGCCTCCTTGGCCTTTTGCTCTGATGGTAATAGATCGAAGGGCTTGAAAGCTGGAAGCTTGGGCCTGATGCTATCGCTCTCCTCTGGCGGCCTGGCGAGCCTGCGCGGGCCTTCTCTTACTTCTTCGAGAGTTCTGGCATTATCCCTGGCTTCCTCTGGGAATGCAAGGGTATGATGCCTGCACTTGCCCACACCGTATTTTTGTTGTGAGTAGTGCCAGCCCTTGCAGGTGCAGCTATCCGGAGTTACCCTGTAATATGAATCCCCTTTAGAGCTGAGCACAAGGCTCATGGCCTGAAGCCTTTCCGGCAGATCCACCTTTTGAGTATCAATCTCAGTATGCCGGCCGGTTATGATCTCTATCAGCTCCCGGACCGTCTGAGGCTTGAATTTCCCGAAATCTTCATTTTTGGGCTTGATGATGATTCGCGCCTTATGCCTCTCGGCCTCCTCCCTAGCTGCCTTCTCTGCCTGTGCTCTTTGCTTTGCTCTGACTCTTTCCAATATATCCTCGGCGTATGTTGTGTTCATTTTATAGCCTCCCGATACTCTTTATTATGTAGTTTCAAGTATTTAACCTTAACCTTAACCTTAAGGTTAAGATGCAGCGAAAGGTGGCTTTAGATGCTGAAAACGACCCTTTTGGGCCGAAAAATCATTGCTACGCGCGATGATATTCGTATTACTATTTCTCGTCGATTGCCTTTGTCTTGGAGCTCCATAGCCTCGGCAGGCGTCGGGGCCAGGCCCGCCTTCCCCGGCCGCTCAAATATTTCTATGACATTCTACAAACGGCTGCAATAGATGTCATAGAATCAATCTGGCCAGAAGGGCCATGGAGCCGGCCCCGGCCCGGAGGGCGTGAATGCGAAGCATTATCTTAAGATCCTGAGTCCCTCGTTGTCCTCTCAGCGAAGCGTAAGGCTGCTGCATATTCACCCAGGGTCCCTGAAAAGAGGCTGCGACAGGCCCTTGGCCCCTCAGCATTATCTTTGAGTCCTTTCGCCCCAGCGGGCTTGTCCAAGGCTCGCCGGAGAACGGATCGGCAGCCGGGCTGATCATGGCTGCGCCGCTGCAGCGGGAAGCCTGAAGGGCCGCAGCCTTGATCTGCCCGGATGACGAACAAAGGCGAGCCTTGGTGTCCGCTGGGGTGGACCAAGACGATAATGCTGAGGTCCTTGGGGCCAAAGCCGGCTTACTAGCCGGTCCGACCCTGGAGAATTGCTGAGCGGCAGGAAAGTTCATGCCCCCTGGAAGGAAGCCAGCAATTTCAAGCCCGGCAGGTTTCTGCCTCACCTGAAATCTCCCGCCCGGAATCGTCCCCTTATCCAAGCCATCCAGGCGTTGAGGGAGCCACGCCGCAGTAGCGTGTAACACCCGCGCGGTTCACCTGAAGAAGAAACAGCTGCAAAAAACACCAGCCGCATAAAAAGTTATGCGGGGAGGCCAGCGGCCTCTCCTGTGGGCCTGGCTAGGGTCTCCTCACAAAAGTCTGAAGTAGTAATGGTAAATATGTAGCCCCTTATGATTATGGCCGGCGTCCACGCCACCCTGGTTTTGGTCAGGCCGAAGAGCTAAGGCCAACGCTTAAATATTGATACGCACTTATGTATTGCTAAGTGAGTAAGTCCCTCTCGAACGGATGATGCTGCTTATTAGCAGGTGGGACAATTAGAGAGGGGTTCACTAATCTTCTTTTATTTTGGTTCAGAGAACTCAAGAGCCATAGTTATTTTATGCTGGATCTTATTATAATATAAATAGTCATTGTCTCTATATTTGCGGGCTATGGCCCCAGCAATGAAGTCTGTAGCCTGAAGACAGGGACATTGCTTAGAATCTAGATGGGAAACGTTTATACTTCTCATCAAGCCGTCTGCCAGGTAATTATCAAATCTTTCCTGAGCAGCCCCATATAGGAATCTGTCTATGACGATTTCTACTGCTTCCTGGGGGAATTCATACTCGTGGATAACCCCATACAATAACTGCTTATAGAGGTCGTTGTACAGCACCTGAGGCTCTATTCCGTGGTAATGAGACAGAAATGCCGCCTGATCCTTACGTAAAAATATATAGGCAATATTACTATTCGTCTTTGCCACGCACTCCAGAATGCGCCGCTTGCTTGGATCACTTGATTGATTGAACTTAAGCTCGGACTTTACTTTGTGCTTCTTCTTGAGAGTCTGCCTAACATCCCTTATGCACCTCTTTATGGGAAGATCCTCCCCAGTTATTAACGCTGCAAGTATGAAGTAAGGATCCTCCTCCGAGACCTTAGACCCCAAGCCGCCCAGGTTGCCGGACTCATCGATGTAGACCTTCATTCAGTCGCCGTGTATGGCTAATCGGTATATATAATCACAGGTGTTTTCACTGAGGGTTGACGGAAGGCAGTTTTTACGCATTTCCAGAGACTTGTCTGAAATCATCACGCAGGAGGACCGCGATTTCTGGCCGCGCCTGCCAAAATTTTGGTGTGCAGGTTTCTGCTTCTCCTGAATCTCCCGCACGGAAACGTCCCCGTATCCAAGCCTTTCCGGCGTCGAGGGAGCCCCTGTCGCAGCAGCGCGTAACACCCGCGCGGTTCCCAGGAAGAAGAAACAGATCCAAGAACTCCCGGAGCGGATCTTGTTAGGAGGAGTGGCATCATGCCCCTCCTGGTGGCCTGGTCGGCCCTTTCCTGATCGTTAGTAAGTCTTGGGCCGTGGGGCTGGAGCCCCTCGATAGATGAGTGGCTCTTCTGGCCCCGTTCGGTGCCATCAAATAGCCATCAAATAAAATGCCTGTGGCCATAGCATGCTGAAAGCAACCATTTAGGAGCACGCCGCGGCCAAATGGATCCGCTTCGATCAAATGACCGTCAAATGAGATCTTGCTCCTACATCTCCCGCCCCCTGAAAGGCATCTCTTTCCCGCCTGCAAGGCGCTCGGGTATCTGCTGCCTGGTGTCCCCCTGTGCCCCCGGATCTCCCCCGGCTGCCGGCCTACTGCGCGCCCTGATGTCCAGGTCTCCTTACTTTTACCAGAAGTTATTTATTCATTAAGCTTAAGGTTAGGTATATGGAGACAAAATCTGGTACGGGAAAGAATAAGTTGTATCCTGTAGTCGATGATGAGGCAAAAAGGAATCTGGTTATGTTCCAGGCAAAAGAGAGTCTTAGGACTCGTGATGATGCTGTCGAAATGATCCTGCACAAGCTCCCAACCTGGGAGGCCCAGGAAGATCTGATAAAGAAACTACAGGCAGACCTTGAAGAGGCAAAGAAACTGAATGAAGAGCTGCAAGATCAGATAAAGTCTAGCTGAATTCGGATGTGCTCAATCCCTGGCGAATATCAATGAGGATCGGATAACTGGTAAAAGGTATTTGTCCTTGGAGGAGTGAGCTGAATCAGGATACAGGGGCACTGAGAATTTACATAAAAACTGGCACGCTACCATAAGATGGCTTGGCGGGATGATGAAATGCATCTGGGAGAATTCGCTATATTGTGCCTGGAATTGGGCGAAGCAATCCTTGCGTCAGGCAAGGGACCTGGCTCTTCGAATCTAAAGAATGGTTTGTGACTTTGTGGACGTCCCATAAAAATCATATATATTATCTAAAATGCGATAATAAAGGCAAAGAGATATTAACTAAACCGACTATAATTAAAATATACATTGTATGTATTATAGTTGTTTCTTGTATAGATTCAAGAAGATTGTTGGGATCTAGCATGTACAATGGCATAATTATTCCACCAAATGAAATCGCTAACAATCCTAAGAGAATTTCTGCACCTGCTAACCGTGATTTGAAAATTGATTTATATCTATCAAGGATTTCTTGATCAAATTTCCGTCCCTGCAAAGTTCGATCGAGTTCCATGAATTTAAGTGTTAATTCAAGATGTGTATCTGTTCCAAGTGAGTCTATATAGCGATAGTTGGAAAAATAGTAATTCATTAAGTCCTCTATAGGAGCTTTATAAGTTAAATCCAATAAATTTTTAGTTATTATCTGTTCATTATCTTTAATATCTTTTGATCGATTTAACTTCTGTCTCTTATTCATAAAATCATGCATTATTAAACGAATATTCTCGATTAACCTAGCTATTGTATTATTTTTCTCATCAACAATGCTTTGATATTTTGATTTATTCTCAAAAAAATAAATAATTATTACTATAAATATAGAGATGAATGTAGATGCTATTGTTGATATTGTTGAATAAAAAACCTCATAATTAGTATTCATTGATATCGCCTCGATCATTTAATATGACCTTATTAAGAGAATACATGCTAGGTGAAAGCATTGAAAAATCATAATCTAACATATATTTATAAGTAAATATGTATACTTCTTTTAAAATTTTTTTAATATCATCATTTACGCGCATCAAATTCTCTATAGCTTCGTCAGGATTGCGAATCGTATTGGCTATCATTTCTAATTCACGTTCCATAGATGTATCATCTTCTCTATCGATCTTCGGTTTATTCAGTTTAATTGAAATTAGTTCGCGTATTTCGTCATTGAAATCCTGGCTTACTATCGCATTTGCTAAATCGTCCATTAAATTTTGATCATAAAACATTAAATAAAGAAAATCATGTGAGGATTTTAACGATGATTGCATCAATGCTGTAGAAATATTTTTAGCATCTCTTGATATATCTGCATACATATCTAAATCATTTAATATATTTATGCAGTTTAATGACATATTACGCATCTCAATATAATCTCCTCCGGTAATATCATGCAAAGAAAACCTGGTAAAGCAATAAAAGGGATCGCGCACTAGATCTAATCTATTCTTCTGTTGAATTTGCTCTAAAACAATAAGAGGATATTTTGAGCCGGTGAGAACATTCATAACGGTTCTATCTTTTTCGAAAACTTTATTGAAGCCTGCAGATAGAGCTGCAAGCTCAGCATCAACGATATTATTAATATATGTCTTGGGCCTATTATGTTTTAAATAGTTAAGCACGATATCATAAATGTGAGGATCTATTGATACTTCAGAAATTTTTTCAGGATATTCAACGGCTCTGTCTAAAGATATAATTATATTATTTTCAAGCAGTGAAATTAATTTGTCGTGTGATTCACATAATCGTTTATATCCGTTAGGTGCAGATATTCCAAACAGAAATGACAGGCCACCAATTCTCTGTTCATAAGGATTACCAAACCGTACCAGCTCCAAGTAACTTTCATTAACTTTTTTATATAGTTCTTTGTCAATTTTATTATCAGCTATATTTTCATTTTTCGCCCTGCGATAATTATTATAATTTATCATAAAATTCTCTACTTGGGGCAAACTCAGAACTTCCCTATAACTATTAATATATTTACATGGTAACTTTTCAATAGTCTGATAATATTTTATTAATTCATAAATGGCTGGAGGAGTAAGGACTAAATTACAGTCCTTCTTTCTACTAAAAACAATCTCAAGCAGCTTATAATCTTTAGTGGATCTCCTATAGAACATATAAGAATAAATTTCTGAAAAATCAACTGAGAATACTCTCTCCGCAACTTGAGAATTCTCGGCATCCCTCATAAGACAATTAAAACTTTTTATATATCTATTAAGCATTTTCTTGTAGCCATCTCCATAATCTATATTTCCAGTCATGTTCCTCCAATTTCAGTGGTTCGATCATATATACCATATTTCCATGATACAATCTTTTTGGTCTGAATCCGTTCGAGGTTAGAATTTAATCTGCCAAAGAATTCTGCGTTTTTGAATGCTGTTTTCCATCATGAAGCCCCAAAGAAGAGTGCTAACAGTAAGTTTTTATCTAAAAAAAACTTTCCCGCGCCCACCAGCTCCTCGCCTCCGGCCAGCTTGATCAAGGGCGAGAGCTGCTGCTACCGCTGCCTTCAGCTCGCTCCCAGCCACTCGCACGCCTGCGTAGCCTTGGCGCTCGGCTACCAGCGGGCGGGCGACCTTCTGCGGGCCAAGGAGTACACCATTGCCTGGCTCTGCGCCAGTCCAACGAGTGCGATCCTCAGGACCCGCAGACCGTGTACGGCCTCGTCTTCGCCTATATGGAGCTGGGCGACATCGGGCCGGCCCAGAAGCATTTCCCGGTGGTGCTGGAGATAGAGGCACCCGAGGACCTGCGCGGCCTGACCAGAAATGGGCTGCGCGAGATGGCGGCCCGAGAACTCAAGGCCAGGGGGCCAAGATGAACGGCGGCCTTCTCTCTGCTGGATGCGCGGCGGCTGTTTCGCGGGAAGTCGCTGCATGAGGTCCCGGAGATCACCTTCGAGATCGGCATACAGGGGCAGCACGGGCTGGATATCAATGATCCCCTGGGGAGCCACGTCCTGCGAGCGCTGCCGAGGAGGACATTCTCGGCGCTGCAGCTCATCTGCATCATGTATGCTGGCTTCAAGAGGATCGAGCCAGGGATGGATATCGGGGTGGATCTGGGCGAGGAGTAGGGGGATGGCGGAGAGGCTGTGGAGGGAAGAAGACTCTTAAGAGGGAGGGCCGGGGGCTGGTGAGGGGATGCCAGAGACCTGTAAGGCTGCAAAGCACATGCCCACGGCTCGCAGGGTATGCACAGAGGCTGCAAGGAGAAGCAGATGCGACCCTGGCAGAGGCCCAGGCCCTCAAGCTCTAGGCCAGGCTGGAAGACCTGAATTTATGGAATTATATTCTGTTTCTGATTTCTTCAAATATTCACGAACCATAAGAGCAGCACTCATTGGATTAGAACGAATGTCATGCTCCCAAATTCTTAGAACATGATAACCTAAGTCTTTCAATAATTTATCGATTTCTTTTGAACGCTTCTTATTTCCATCAATTTTCTTGTCCCAATATTTGATATTTTTCTTAGGACGTTTGAAATGAATTGGGCAGCCATGCCAGAAACATCCATCAACGAATATGATAAGCTTGGCCTTTTTGAATATCAAATCAGGTTTTCCCGGAAGATCAGGATACTTACGATAGCCTCTAACCCCTATAGACCACAGCGTTCTCCTGAGAATAATTTCAGGACCCGTTTCCTTACTGCGAATCCTGGACATCTTGTAGGATATCTTAGGGGTTGTATTGAATTCCATTTGAGAAAACCTTTTCACATATGCCATTCGCCCTTACATTTTCATCAGTCAGCTAAATGCTCAATTTCGGCAGTGATTGTGCTCTTGCACTCGACAAATACATGCCCCCTTCATTTCTGGCAGTAAGCGCACTTTGGGATCCTAGCAAACCTGTATATCTATCTTGCAGTCAAGTTAAGTTTGATATAGAAGAAGCTGAAATTTCATTATCGAAACTAATGATATTCGATATAACATGGATTGGGATGAGAAGCGCTTAATCAGCAATTGGAAATAAGAGAAAACCGATAACTACAATGGAAGGGTTTTTGTTCCAGAAGAAAAGATTGGAATAGGATGTTGCTCAAGGACGCGGTGTTGATATGGTTATAACGGTTGGAAGCCTCTTTTCGGGCATAGGTGGTATTGACCTCGGCCTTGAGCGAGCCGGCATGGAGATCGTATGGCAAGTCGAAATCGATCCATTCTGCATTGAGGTACTAGAAAAACATTGGCCTACCGTTAAAAAATATAAAGATGTTTTTGAGCTAGAAGGTGATGAGCTTGAAAAAGTTGACCTTATTTGTGGAGGATTTCCATGTCAACCAGTCAGTTGTGCCGGAAAAAAAAGGGGCGAAAAAGACAAACGCTGGCTCTGGTCACAATTCTATCGAATTATTTGCAGAGTTAAGCCCAAATGGGTGCTGGTTGAAAACGTCAAAGGACTGCTCAATGCAAAGGACGCTAGCGAAAGAAAGGGAGGACTCTTCGGAGGAATACTCCGAGACTTGGCCTATGGCGGGTATTCTTGTGAATGGACGGTGCTATCGGCAAGCGCCGTTGGTGCACCTCATCGAAGAGAGAGGGTCTTCCTTGTGGCGTACTCCATCTGCTGCGGTGGTATCGCCCAAGTCTTCAGTGAAAAAGTTATCGGGGAGAACTTCAAAGGATCCACAAGTAGGATTACCAGATCAAGTGATGGCAAAGGAGATACTTGCGATCCAGGAGAAAAATGCCAAGAAGATGCATGCTACTCAGGGGTCAGAGAATTGCGAGGAAGAAGCCTCAAAGATCAACTTGAAATTAAACGCGGAATGGACATCTTTGCTCATGGGATTCCCAAAATCTTGGACGGCCATCTCAACTATTGGTCAGATGAGTGGGAAAAGAAAACACCCCGAGTTGTGAGGAAAGGTGATGATTTGCACGTTAGGAAATTAAGAGCTCTGGGCAACGCCGTTGTTCCAGAATGCGCGCAATTTGTTGGAGAGTGCATAATAGATGCGGATGACCAATTATTTGGGACGATATTGCCCCGCAGCCGCGAGGATCAAGCGAATAACTCCTGAGACAAATACCAGCCAGTCATCTTACACAATAAATAGTGGTTAGTTGGCCTTCTTTAAAGTGATCCTCCATACGATCAGATGCCATAGAAAAAATTGCATGCCTATTCGATCTATTTTCTAGCGCAGGATGGCGTTCACGATGCAATCCTCTAATTGCTGTAATTCCAGAATTGGCCATGCTATTGGAAAGCTTGACCAAAATAAGGTTATTTCCCAAAAATTTCTTTTCTTTCAAAACTCCTATTGCATCATTGGGCCATTTCAATTCTGGATTTTTATCTCGATGTTCCCAATAAAATGTACATGCAGGCCTATGCAAACAGGAGCGACAAATCATAGGATCGGGATTTGAAAGTTTTCTTTGAATCTCAATTGGATCAGATTCATCAGAAATTATTTGATTGACATAGGTTCGGAAATTATTGGCTTCATCTAATAAATTGAAGCAAGCATCCTGAGTGAACTCGACTTCATTAATGGAGCCATCTATTCCAATTATCTCTAAACGCAGGGGCCATTTGTCATATGCTTTATAATAAAGTGCTGCGTAGAGCTTCAATTGATCTTCATGAATTCTATTTGTCTCTGATCTAAAAGCCTTAGTCCTTACCCAATGACCTGTTTTGTAGTCTACGATAATTTCCCCATGATCCGTAGAAAGAATAGCGTCCACGTACCCACCCACAGTCCCATCTTGCGTTTCAAGCCAGACTTCATGTTTCTTTGTCTTTCGAGGTAGACTTCTCGTTTCAATGGATTGAGTTCTGCCAGAACGACTTTCAACGGCTAATTGACATTGGTATTTCTTGAGCTGGAATTCCGGGGTTGATTTTTCGAGGGGGACGAGAGGCCTATCGATCCACGAAAGGATCATTCGATTTTCCTCAGCTTCAATAAATTCGTTCCAAATTTTTGGGAAATCCTCTCCTGCTACAATCTCGCCTCTTCCTACCTTTTCCATAATTCGGTGTATTACAGTTCCACAGCGAGCAGATGGAGATAGGGGCAGCAACTTAGGTACTTTGTTGGACTCTAGACATGCTCTTAGCTTACACTCTCTAAATAAATGGAACCTACTGGGAGAGACTCGCGATAAAGGCGCGACAGGCAATGTTGTGGGCAGTGTATAGTTGCAGGATTCTATTCCATCACATCCTTGTTAAGTTTCATATAGCACCATCCAGGCCTGCGCAAGAGATTAAATGTGTCTATACATTTTGTGCCTTTCCCTGCATCAGCGAACGCCTCTTTGAGAATTCCTTCAGGATTTTGGATGTTCCACAATGGATGAACTATTATAACCCTAGTGCCATTGATTTCAAAGCCAGGTAACATCCCCCATTTTGTTGCCTTCCAAGCGGTTAATGCATGAGGAAATTGAGATACGAAGTTATCGCGCATCTTGGCAGCCTTATCTAGCCAATCAACCTGTTCCGGCTCATCAAATTGCCCATTTAAACCACATTGATAGTTTTTGTTCTCTAGTATGCGCAAGTAGGCCAATCCAAGACGCCAATCCAGAAGCCCATGATATGCCATGTTGCGATAAACCTTCAGGCAATCATAACAGGCAGAATCGCATTTTTCCCTATGATCTTCAGATAGAATAAACGCCGGAAAAGGCTCTAATTCCTCCTTCGAGAGAAGACCTTTCAGCACTTTTTCCCAAGTATTTGCGATCCGACTCACAAAACCTGCTCCATTGGAAAGACGATCGCTCAATGCAATTTCGCCAATTGTCGCATTATCAATTTCAAGACTCCTGAAATTACAGATCTCAATTTCTTCTGGATCAATATCCAATTCATCAGCGACGGTAGCTCTAACGAGAAAAGCAGCTGAGTAAATCGCTGCCTTTACGCAAACATTGTTATGAGTTGGATCAAGGTTTAATCCATTGGAAATGGATTTAGGCCCAAATCTCAGAACATCTGTTGTCTTTCCAGATGCTATGGCTATTTCTTCCGAACTTTGACAATCCAAACTACTTACGTCCCCTATAAAATCCTTTAGAATCCATTGACCTTCGAGAATGGGTGAACATGTTAGCCTATTGTCCTCATCTCTGTATCCTTCTGTAGTGACTATTGAACCTTCAAATAGATTTCCTGAATTATCATTGACTCGCCAGACCCTACATTCAGTGGATAAACTCACTAGGCTGTTGTTGGGGAGTTCAAATAGCTCCATCGATTCTGAGCTCTCAGCTAAGGTGGAGGGGGTCCCAAAGAAGACATCGTTTCCCTCTTTAGCATCCTTTCCATCGGAAAAGTCAGTCCTAAATCCAAGGGGAATTGCGATCTGGTAATTCTTGAATTGTTTCCCTATAGGTGTTCCGCAATAATTGCATTCAGTCTGATGGTGCTCTTCGTTGTAAGTTCTTGCAAAGCCGCAATTAAGGCATCTGACTATCCAGTACCTGGAAGGAAGGGGATCATCTTGAGATTGAATCCAACGGTTGCCCCTTGGCAAGATGGGGGCAGTAAATCCTATTGCCGTGTGGATACGCTTGTCTTTGGTTTTCTGTGAACCGGGAGCAAACTCTGTTATCGCCAGATCAAGGTCTCTGTCAATATGTGATTCTTCCTCCCCAAAGTGATGGTATAGTAGCCTTGTTCTCGATGGCATCCCAAACATCGGCAGTATGCTTGCCTCTGCTAGTTTCTCTGCTAAGCCTCCATCAGATAGTTCCGGATTGGCTGATGCATTGTCTATTTTTGTTAATAGATTATCGCTCAAATAATTTAAATATTCTCGGTCCGAATTGCCCAACAAAGATCGTATGACCTCATCTCTGTAACTATCTGTCTTTAACCAATAGCCGATCTTCTCCCGAATTTCATTCCAATTGCAGGCAAGACCGAATTCTCCATGGCTATCCGGATTATTAGGGCTATCCCACCACTGAATGCCGCAATCCCGGAATGCTTTGCGAAGACATTCTTTTGCAAGCAGTCTTTTAATAATTGGAGGGCGATTTGTAATAAACGGTGTTGGAGGCACGTCTCCAGTAATCCGCTTGGGATTTCGGAAGTAGAATTCATCGTGGCTGCGTCCCCCACGGCAGAGAGTTAAAGCCACAGAAAACGCTTGGCCCCGACGGCCTGCTCGGCCCACACGCTGCTGATAATTGAAGCGCATAGGCGGCATATTTGCGAGCATAACTGCTTGCAGGTTTCCCACGTCAACGCCTACTTCCATAGTAGTCGTAACACTAAGGACATCAATCTCGTCTACGAGTTTATTGCTCTCTTTTCCTTCGAGAGATATTGCCATCCCTCGGAAATGCCTCTGGCGCTCAGCTGGATTATCAGTTTGTGCTGTAAGCTCCTCACAATGAAGCCTAAGAGGTTTGCGCACTTCTACAGAAGCCGCATTTGCCAGATAATTGGTTGCCCATAGGGCGGAACAATTACTATCAGGTTCTTCGCAAAGTGCAGTTTTGCAATTTGTGCATATGCCAGCAGAATAATGGAGGTGAGATCTACGGCAGCTGGGACAAGTCCAAACGGGATCACTTTCAATAGCTACTCTGACGTCGAGATTATTCGGACTTATGAATCCATCTTGATGCCCTGCCATCCTCAAGGCCGAAAATAGTTCCTTTCCTACCACTTCATGATTTAAGTCCAGTTTTCTGCAAAGAGCTTTCACATAATTTTTTAAGGCAGGCTTAGCGTCGCTATATCCATACCATGGCTCCTTTGGCCTAAATTCTGAACCTTCTTGGGGATAACGGTACAGGTCTCCAATAATCCTTAATGCCGAATCACAAGCTTGCTCAAAAGAAGATTGGCTCATGCCCGAAGATGCAGCTTTATCCGCGAATATGGATTTATCGAGCCTCAATTTGACATAGCCAAGGCCAGAGGATTCAAGGCCAAAATAAAGGCGCCTAAAGAGTAACTCACATAGTCCTTCTTGGAGCTTAGCACGAATTGCATTTCTGGCATATTCTGCATCTTGCGGAAGATCTTTTTTCCAAGTCCTTTTGTAGAAATCAAAAAGCTCTTTCCAATCGTGCCGAGATCTATCCCACGAGAATCTTTGCACTTTAGAATTATATCCTGCAGGATTAACTCCTATTTGAATAAATCTAGAGATAAGTTTTCCACATTCGACTGAATTTGCCTCTTGTGGCTGGATCAAGTCGCGTACTTGAATAATTCTTGATGTGCCTCTCTGTTTTATGGCATCAAGCCTTTTTTGGCTTTCAGCCATTAGCTGATTAAGAGCAAACCTAGCTGCTTCCGGAATGGCTGCCATTTCGGAATCTTTTATTCTCGAAAGTTTTAAATCATCAATTATTCTTTTCTCTGATCCCGGATTGTCTCTTAAATATTCCGCGGCTATGGGTATGTAGTAATTTCGGTTCTCATTAATATCATTTAGCAGCTGAGGCTCTCCTATTGCAAGCAGCTGCATCTCTCGTGCAACCGATTCTCGAAGCAAGTCCCTGTAATGATCACGTTCAACCCCATTAGACAGTTGTGCTGCATCTTCGCGGCTATCAGAGAACACAATAAGCTTCCGGGATTTTTCTGGTAAATTATAAAATAATTCTTTTGTTAATATTTGACTAACCTTGGAGAAGCCTGTTCTAAAACCTCGTATCGGTGACTTTTTGGACTTGTACCTATTATCTGCGCCGCAACTTGCACATATCGAGGGAAGTGCTGCAAAGGATTTGATCCATTCAGGACTATCAACCTCAATTTTGAACAGGTAACCTCTAGCCCAATTATCGGGATCCTGATCCCATCTGTCGTGAGAATGCTCAACGCGCCCTGAGCGCGTATCCAGGCATGCCTTAATCCAATTGCCACTTCCTTTTAATGATCCATTTCTCGAAGGCTGAATCCAGTGAGCTGCTCCTTCGTGAATTTTGGATATTCCAATTGGCCAGAACATAGCGAAGTCTTCATAGACACGGCGTTCGACAAATTGAGCCGTACTCTTATCTGGAATACCTTCAATATCGGGATCTGTTGCAAGTAATTCTATGTCCTGATCGCCAAGAGGCATCCTGCTTCCGCCAAAATAGATAGTCCCACAGTGCTCGCAATAAAGTAACTCTAAAACCCTGCGGCCTTCTCCACTATCACAGATAATCCTCGGAAAAGGATATAGTTTTCCTACAGTTCTTCCATCGCTTGCATCAATTGGGGCTTTCGTTGATGCCCAAAGGCCCTCAATATTTCTGAAGAAAAAGTGAAGCCTAAACTGAGGAAGCGGTGATCCCGAACCATCAATATCACAAAAGCTCCTTGCAGCTAATAATCCGCGGACAGCATGTCTACTATCCATTTCTTTTAATTTGTCTCCAAAAAGCCTTCGTGAAAAATGATTGAGGGCGACAGCCCGAGTCATGCCTTCATATTCACATGCATTGAGCAATCTCGCCTCGAGTTCCAACTCATTTGACTCCATTGCTTTCTTTAGAGCTAATTTACCAGTAATATTGTCTCCTTTGTAGCCTAATGAACGTGCCACCTGAAGGCAAATATCTTCTGAAGCTTCTGGCAAAGCTCGATCAAAAGAGATGAATGGCCCTGGTTGCAGGTATTCGGACCCAGTGACTAAAGGCACCTGAGCTTGTGACCCAGGAATTATGCCGAAGCTTTCCTTTGGCGACCCAAAAAATTCCATAAGAAATTTCATGCTATCATCATCTTTTGGATCTAAGGAGGCACTCGATCCGAGAATTCGAAGCTGAGGATGATCTGGCGTAAGGCCCAATCGAAGCAGCAACAGTCGAAGCAAATATGCAACCTCAGCTCCTGCAGTTCCTCGATACATGTGCAGCTCGTCTATTATGAGATGGAATATGCGGTCCTTTCCTCCCGCAAGCCATTTGCGTGTTCTTTCAAAAATAGGAGCATCTGCCTCTCGCATGAGCATTATGCTTAGCATAGAAAAGTTTGTTATCAAGATATCAGGTGGAAAATCTTGCATATCCCATCTGGACCTCATCTCAGCGCCATCAAGCCTCGGGAAAATGGAGATTATTTCATTATCGTTTTCCTCATGGGCATATTCAAGTGCGGCCTGCGCATTGAGATCCATTTCCAGCAAGGCTTCAACAAGCTTATCGATTCTTTTTCTATCGGGATTTCTGGCCTTAGTGGTGGCGGTTGGTTTTTTAAATTCATGTCCTGCAACTGGGGTACTTCTATTATAACGCCCAAAATATATCCTATTCCCATTTCGACTATCGTTTAACCACTGCCTGGCCTTGTCTGAATCAAGAGCCCTTCTTAGACGTGTAAGTTGGTCTTCGACAAGGGCATTCATTGGATAAACAATCAATGCTCGAACAGCTGCATCCCTAGACTCATGCCCCCTTTGTGGGATTCTATACGATCTTTTTAATCGATTTATAGGGTCCCGACAAGAGCCTTTCCATTCCTCGTTTTGCCACCAGTCATTAACATGGGGATCTGGCTGACCAGGAAGAGGCCAGCTTGATGATTCCCTTATTAGGTATGCAAATAGCGGGAGGAGGAAGGCTTCAGTCTTTCCCGAACCTGTCCCGGCCGTAACAATGCAATTCTTTCCACTTAAAGCCTCACGGAGCATTTTAGTCTGGTGCAAATGCAATTTATGCTCCCCAAAAAGGCCGCAAGAGACTAATGACTTAAAATCATCGACTTCGTTATCGGTGAGGCCAGGAAGATCATACTTCGTCAGATCTTGAATGCGCTTATCGGAAGACATATATTTTGCAATAGGCTCGATCCATGGATCCTGACAAAAAATACCCGGTTCGCGAAGCAATTTCTCTCTATCATCTTCTACAGATGGAATGCGGGTTCCGAAAGCGGTTTTTATGTAAAGAATAAAATGATCTTTGATGCTATCAAACGATCCTATTGGGTCCTTCATGCAATCACACCATTATCATTCGCCACTATTTTATAGTTAATTAGCTCTTGCGACAACTTCATCGCTATTATCTGAGCAATAGGCGGTGAAATTGAACGGTATACATCCATGGATTGCCCCTCGGGCAATCCTTGGTTTGATCTCCCACTTAAATATGCATGTTCTGGCGCTATGCCGCTGCAAAGTGCAGCCGCCCTCGAGAGCAATCTAGGAAGAGGGACTGAAGATGGAACGGCAAGAATGTGCCGATGCTTGTCATATAGCAATGCTCTTCGGCCAAATTTGCTGAGCAAAATATATCTACCCCAATCTCTATCAACTTCGGCAGCTCTATTATTATCCCAAAATAAATGAAACCGTTGTTGATTGATCCTATTAATATAGGAAACCAGCTTTATTGGATCTTTCCTAGACTCGTATTTTGAAAATCTTAGATTCTCATAAGAAAAGGTTTCCTTATTATCTTCCCAATTTCTATCATCTCTAGTTTCAAACGATAGCGTTTCAAAAATATCTTCTAGTCCGCATGAAAAATTGACTAATGACCAGGAAGCTGGCTGATCTAAGCAGGAGGCTATTTTAGAATACTGCGATAAATTCTGGAGATGTTCGAAACTAAGGGCTTCAACAATAATTGCAGATGGCAGAAGATAATCAAGGCCTATTTGAGGAATAATTCTTAAGAAAACATCCCCGCTATTGCATTTCTCGAACTCTTTGAGCTTTTTCATAATCAAATCAGTTCTTGCTCCCGCTAAAACGGCTTGTGGCAAACCTGATGAGGGAAGCCTAACAAGAACAGGGGGACATGCAAAAACACGCCTCTTATCAAAATCGAATTCACAGTGACCAAGCGCATCGAGAAACCGTATGGATCTGCGCCGAATTTCATGAAGGTCAACATCTTTATCTTGGTTTCTGCGCAGTTGAATGGCATCGAATGCAGAGTAAAATTTCTCCAGGCTCATATGTCCTAAAGAACTAATGGTTTGCAGCAGTTCTTCATGCATTTCTTGCCGCTACCTCCTTGTATTTTGCCCATAATACCCTCAGAGCTTTGATGTCAGGTTCCTTGATTCTTTTGCGTTTAAGCCATATTGCCTTGCTCCACTGCTTCACAGCCCTAGAATTAGGATTTTGCTTTCCAGGCTCATAATTGGCTCCTAATTTGCCTTCGCTGCCACAAAAATGAACTTCCCATCTCTCGCTCCCAGACTTTGCTTTTTTTGCCAATGCCCAAACGGGTTCCCAACCTTCCGGCAGGTCTTCGTCAGGCCAATCAGCGATTTCACCTGGAAGACGTCCTAGAAAAACAATTCTTCTGGATAAATAAGTTGGAAGAACTTGCGGAAAATTGTCCCGCTGCGATATGTCATCTCCTTTCACGACGGCACCCCTCGCATAGAATTCAGAGGATTCGCCTGAAATTATTTGACCATAGCAATTCCTTCTTGGGGATTCCTCCAATTTGTCCGAAATCATCGGTTCGATGAGCTGAATTACTCTATGCTCCAGTGGTTCATTTCCTTCCCTATAAACTTCGATATCAAGCGGCACACCAACAGGAGAATCCAATGGAATAGATCGCATAGGCGAAAATGGTTCATCCAACTCAAGTTCGCGCTTATATGATCCAAAAGTTATAATAATATGTTCATTGCCGCAGCCACCCTCCAAGACAAAGCGAGGGGGCTTAAATCTTAGATAAGAATTGCTTCGGCCAATCCTTATTCCACCTTGAAGCCGCAACCGCAATGAGCTTGGCAGGTTCAAGACATCGATATTTTGGCAAGACTCGATAGCATCAATGCCTTCGAACAATACCCACGATTTAGGAAGACCCTCAAGAAGGATTTTTTTAAATTCTTTGCAGCAATTAATACCCCACGTCAACACAATTTCTTCCATGGCATCATTGCATACTATCATGAAGCTGCAATTTCGATCCAAGTGCTGGGATTCAATCCATCCAGATAGCCCTTCATTGCTCCCTCTCAGAAAAAGCCGTACCGAAGAGCCCTTGAAGATCGCCCTCCAATCTTTATCTTTATCTTCCATTTTTGTGCTTTTTTTCCAGTCCAGCTGCGCGGCATCAAATAATTCCAGAGTTTTTATATTTTTTAATTTCGTCCCCCATCTAGGTGCTGTTTCTATACAGGAATAAATTTCTTCGTTATAATCAAACTGAAAACCGCCGTCCGGAAAAGGTTGGTTGGTCTTGAAACGGAGAGAAAATGATATCTTCTTCGTTAGTGGAGTTACAGAATCAAAGCAGAGACGAAGTCCTACACGTGATCGATAGGCAACAGGAATGCGATCACTTATCTGCCCATTCTCAACTACACTGCCATCCCATTCTGAAATCTCTTCAATGACAAAGTTGATGAGAGCACTTCGCATCTCATCGTTCTCCATTTTTTTATCTTTGAGGAGGGCCAATGTGCGTTTTCTTAGCTTGCCCATGCCATGCCTTAAAAGCAAGCTCCCTAGCGTTGTTTCAGAAGGGGGATCTGTCGGATCGATTTCGGCTTCAATAAATATTTGATGCAAAAATCTCTGTTCATCCTCTGACAATATGGTTTGAGAGAGCGGAAGCCCAATATGAACGTTTCCCCCCCGGATCCGTTTTGTGAAACGACCCAACTCTTTGTGTTTGTAGTTTCTAGTCCATTTCTCCAAGCTATCCCACAACTTATCCATCTTATCGAACGAGGGATAGGCACCCGTTTTAATGGGTTCCCCTAATAATAATCTGAGCTTGGGATAATAGGCATGTTGATCAAAATTTTTGCCTTCGATTTCGCTTTCGGTTGCAACTAAAACAAAAAAAGCCAAATAAGCTAAATATTGAGGATATCCCTGCTTTGTATCCTTCCATTCATCATAACATTGCAGTGCTTTTTGACAAATTCCCTGCCTCGATGTCCAAGGCGGGCCCTCTTTAATGCATTTTATAAAATCATCTACGTTTTCGCCTGTCTCAGATCCTAATTGATTTATGATATCACTGGTAACATATAGTAATACCTCTCTCCCAGCCATTTCGCTATTGAAGAAATTTTGGGATATTAATTCATTCCATCCTTCATAATCCATTTTAGGCATAATGATCTCTTTCACTCAATTTAATATAAGACTCTTTTTTCGCAGATGACTAGATCCATGCTATGTTGACAGGTATTCTTCAAGAGAATGAGAATCTTCATACTATAAGCTAGTTTGGTCGGATCATTTTCCCATAGTACCTTCATTGCCCATTCAATCAATAAGCTAATAGAAGCACCAAAGCCCGATTTACAGGAAGAATACTTTCGCCCCGCTCGTGGGAGAGCTGTATTCTCAAGAGGTCAAATCTAATGGGATGTACCACCATCAAAAATTAAAATGATAGAATAATAATAGCCCAGGCGAACCCCTCGCAGTTGTCGAGACCCCGAGGATCAACCCGGGCTGCATAAATTGCGCCGCATGAGCTTATAAGCCCTGCGATTCGTGCGAACTGTGCAATTCGTGCAGCCTGCCCCTGTGCTATAGGATGGGACAGATGCCCGAAATATTAGACGAAATAGATAAGAAGTTGCTAAGGCGCTGCTCAGAGTACCCTGGCAGCACTCTTGCAGGATTGATCGCACCGCTTCAAGAGGAGATCTCTCCCCGGCCTTCGGCCAGAACCATGTACGATCGCCTTGGCGAGCTGGAGGTCCGAGGATTCATAGATGTTGACCGGACAGCTCGAAGAGGGCGCTCGCTCGCAAAGATAACAGGGAAAGGAAAGGACGCGATAGAATGACCGGAGGATCTCCATTCCACCGAGGAGAGATCTCCTTGAGCAGTTCTTCCGATTGCAGGCCTGCAAATGGCTTTTCTGCAGGCAAGGCACCCACGAAGCTGCATCATCTCGGCCGGGCTTTTGGCCTACTTTCTTCCATCCAGCAGGCCGAGGAATGCCAGATCGCCCGGATCGACGACAATCTCGTCGTGCTGCCCTTGAACCTCGACCTATCACAGTATCTCGGCCAGAGTATCGGAATGATGCGTGACCTGAACCGCATCCTGATCCGGAGACTGAACCTTATTCGTCTGCTTCTCAGGGCGGCCAGGATGAATTTGAAGGGCAGCAGAAAGTGTGCTACGAAACCTTGAGGATAGATGCGCTGGAGGAAGGGCAATGAGGGCCAACGATTCTCGAATCTATCAGGATGCCGCTACGCTGCGCGGTATAGCAGGCCTGCTGGAAGATGGCCCAGAATCCATGTTCGAGATCGAGATGACCCTGCATCTAGGCTATAAGACGGCCAAGAGGCTCTGCGGGAAGTTCGAGACCTAAGAAGACAAATGGCGGGGCAAAGTCCTGAAAGTGATCTCATGCCCTTTACTTCTTTTTTTCTAAGCAATTTTCAGAAAGTTTTTCTACTATACCATAGCGATAGCAATCAATCTATTTCAGGTATCTCGTTGGGCACATAGGCCAGATAGCTTTTCTGACGGTCACGTGGTCCGTGAACAACAACTACGAAATTATTATAGACATGGACGAAGCCTGTTATCTCTACAATCTACGTGACGTTATGTATTTTTGAACCAAAGGTACAAAATTTCTTTTTAAATGAATACCCTGCGGCAGGCTGCGGGGTATCACGTTTTAAAAATCAACCAGTGCACATTTGTGAAGCTTGGGCATTAGTTAAAATAAGTGAATAAATATCTTTCATCATAAATAAGCGCACACCGCCCTCACCTTCGTCTTCTGCTCGCTTCCCTTGAAGGCGATCGCCGTCATGGACGCCTGACCCGTCTTGCAGTTCAGATAGTATGTCGCCTTGGCCGCCAGATCCAACAGGTAGCCGCAATGGCTTACGGATCCTCTCATCGAAGTGCCTGAACTGATGCCGATCTTCGTCGTGATCTCCTTATTTACCTCCGAGTTGGCAGCCGTAGACAAAGTTGCAAAGACATCAAGCGCCCCCGCCGCGGCCCTCGTAACCTCCAGCTCCGCCGCATACTCCACCCTCCAGCGACCAATAGGAATCGCCAATGAGCCACCCTTATTATACCAGGTTCCCGCCACAGGCGACGCTTGAGAGCTATCCGATGTCACCAGGCTCTCAACCCTCCATTTGGCTTCATCCAGCGGAAACCCATAGGGCGTTTTTGCCATCGAGAAATAGGGCTCTATGATCCGGGAGTTGGCCAGGCTGTAATCCGTGCCTCCAAAGATCGTAAGCGTGGTGCTGGGCGCTGCGTAGGCCACGCCCGTAACGATGAAGTAGGAAATTATCCCGGCCTGCTTGAGTCTGACCCTCATTCCTTTTCCGTACTTCCAGGAGAGGTCTCCCGGCACAGTGAGGGTATAGGTCTTGACCGCAGCATCTGCACTGGCATAAGTCCAGGACTCCTCCACCGCCGAGATCCAGCCGCCTTGATCGGCATCCTCCAATCTGCGGATGCGTTCCAGCAGCGCCTCAATTGCCTCAGAGTTCGCTTGGGAATCCGTCATATAAAGTCAGCTCCATCACATCAGCATTCAGGCTGCTCTGCAATGCTTTGTTGAGAATGCGCATATCATACTGTCCATCGTAGGGCTCACTGGTGATTGTCACCCTCACAAAATCGCCGCACTTGAGCGCATAATCCGGCCTGGTCCAGATCATCAATGTGCGTTCATCGCACATCTGGCCTATCTTGGCGGCGGTGCAAACTATGAGCTGGTCCTCGCTCATGGAAATATCGCTGGTTACATGTTCTTTCCAGATGCCGCTTGTGGGTAAATAATCCCCACCATATTCTCGCCCCCATCTCATAGGCGCCCAAAAGGTGTATCCCCAGGTCGCATCCCTGCCTTTCATTATGACTGCATCAAATCCGTAGTTGTAGGCATCAAGAGTGCCGGGCTGAAAGTCGATGAGGTCGGCCTCTACATAGCTTTTCTGAGGATCATCATACCAGCCCCGATAAATTGCCCAATCACAATCAAGATCCTGGTCGCCGTCACTGCGGTTTACGAAATTGAATTCCAGGCCCTGATGGCTCACCACGCGGTTAATCGTGGTCATGAGCCGCTCATGTGTTGCCGGCACGCCAGGGCTGGAGAGATTCTGGTTTGTGATCGATCCGGCCCGAACATGGCAATTCTTGTAGCCCACGATAAAACAGGGATAATGCTCCGGGCTGCCTTCAGGAGCGCCTACGCCTGTTCTTACATACAGATAATCTCCCCGGAACCACTGATTAATGCCCATCGTGGCAAGAGAGCCGGCCTCTGTGAGAAGAGTAGTCCCCAGATAAATGGGGGGCGTCGGCAGAGGGATTCTCTGAGGGTAGGCTGTGCCGGTCGGCCCGATCAACTGATAAGTTCCGGCTGGAGCGCCGTAGGACACAAGCGCCCAAAAGGGCGTAGCCATGGAGCTGGCCTGAAATAAGAGGCCCTGACTGGCGGGAGCGTCTCCCAATATGGTGTTTACTGTGTCGTTAGCTGTGAAGGCCCTCACGAATGGATAACGATACTGCAGTATGGCCGAATGGCCCAGGCAGTGGTACTCCTGCGGCTTCTTTGACTTGAAAGAAGGCCTCTTGATGCCATCAAACCAGCCGCAGAAGACTGGCATGGTTTCTCCTGCCCTGGTTACTTTGATGGTGGCCCGCTCATCGATCCCCTGGCCGCCAAAGCACTGGAAAGAAAGCCTCTGGTGACCCATATGCGGCCAATCGGCCCGGTACTCAGTGGGCTTGAGGGTCACCGTAGAACCATCCGGATTGGTGGCCACAAAAGTTAGAGCAGTCGGCATAATTCAGGGCGCTATGGTGTAGCTGATTGCGGCTATGGCATCATAGCCGCCCTTTTCGGCATGCTTTGCATCAATCACCAGCACTTTAAGGCCATTTGTCCCGCTGTCGGCCAGAGTGGGCTTCCAGACGGTCCAGTTCTGGCTCTGCCAGCCCGTTAGATCCTTCCAGTAAGAGGCTCCGGGCGGCTGATGACAGAACCTGTAAAGCAGCTCGTTGCCTTCGGCGTCCGTTGCTGTGCAGATTAGCTCGATCTCCAGGCCCGGAGGCTGGGGCGATGCAGGGGAGGGCGTGAGACTCGTAATTGTTGGCGCCGCATTGCTGGTTGCAGTGATTGTGTAGCTTATCGATGTCGATTGATCTGCTACACCTTTATTCAATCCGCCCCGGATCTCTACGTGAATGGTCGAGGTGCCCACATCGGCATCTGTGGTACGCCAGACAAAGCTATTTCGTAAATGCCAGTCGGACAGATCCCGCAAGACTGATCCCGTACCTGGCCCGTTGATGAGGAAACGGTACTCAAGGCCCTGGTTCGGCGAGGCAATCGCGGTGAGGATGATCTCGCTGCCGGCTGCCTTGGGGCTGGCCTGGTTGGGCGTGAGAGACAAGGAAAAGCTGCCCTTGATGTGGCTTGTTACTTCCAGCTTGCATCTGTATCCTTTTAAGATAGCATCCCAGGCTACCACCCCATAGATCTTTGTAACTGTTGCCCCGGTAAATCCATCGTCCAGGATAACCCGCACTGCATCGGCGATCTGAGCGCAATACTCAGCACCTCCATCTCCCGCAGTTTCTTTCCTGGTCCTGATGTCCACAATAAAAATTTGATCTGCAGAAAGAATCTGGCCGCAGAGGTCGGACAGCTCACATGAAATCTGGCTTTTTGCAGGATCCCCATAAATGTCTACTGCGCTGGCTGAGATTGCCTTATTTTTGAAGATCCTGGAGCCAACCATTGCCATGAGTGCCGAATTGCCGGTTAAGGCAGCCAGCAAATTATCAAGCGGTGTGTAGCCTGTCATTGTTTCCTCAGCTCAGATCATTGATTGCCCTAAGTATGCCTTCCTCATCTGTTCCGGCCCCATGTTTGGGTCGTTTCCCAGTCCTATAACAGGCCAGGAGAAGCCGCCACGAGTGATCAAGTCGTCTTTCTCTACCAGGGCAGAGGTCAGGATATAGGCGATCTGTTGCAACTGCCTGCCTTCCTCTGACTGGAAGGAGCGAACCTCATCATACCACAAAACGGAGATAGTCGAATCAGAATAGACCGGATCGACATTGGCATCTACGCCGGTTTTGTGCCGCCAGATAACAGATTCGCCCATCGAGTTTGTGTATGCATCCAATAAGCTCAAATGAATATCCTCCTATGAATAATGTCTCACAAAAAAATCGATAATTGCCACAGAAAACGCAACCGCTGCCCATTTGACGACGCCTTTATTATCAAGCCACGAATATATGCACCGAGAGAACTTCAAGATAACTACATTCTTCTCATTTTCTGTTAATCGTTCTGTTATTATTTTATGTTCATTTGTATTTGATTCAATTAATTGATCTATTCGCTCAATTATCATCCCCAGGGTTATGTCTCTGTTTTCTTTGCAATCTATTTCGCTTGCTAGTGTTTCCTGCATGCGTCCTCCAGACCCAAAAATTAAATAAGTCCCTCACCGGAGCATCTACCTGATTATCGATCCCATGTACTTACGCAAGAGTTGCCTGGCTGTTGCGCTTTGCAGACTCCTATTGCCTGCTCCTTGGATGAATGTCTCTGACAGTTTCCCTCCAATCGTAAAAGACTGCACCCCCTGATCCTGTAGCTGCTTTCTCCCACCCGTCTCCGACTGCTGAATTGCCAGGGCTTCCTCCATGCACGCATATTTTACATCAGGCGGGACTAAAGCAGTTCCTGTTGTGCTGTTATAATCCAGGATTTCGCCATCTATTATCCTCGGGAAGGCTCTGGCCTGGTCTGGTGCTCCATCTGTGATGTTCAGATCGTACTTGGTACCTCTGATTGGTACCGAATCTATCGCTTTTGTGGCCCGGTTCAGGTAAGAAGTTTTTTCCAAATCTGTAAGGGCGAGAAATGCCGTGGCTCTGTCATCACCTGAGAAATATGTTGTTACTTCGGCCAATGTCACATAGGCGTCCAATGTCGTCATTTATTATAAAAAATATAATTAGCAGACCTCTTCTTAGGCCTTAGCTATGTACGTATGCCTCCACTGTACCTGCTATTGTCGCTCCGGCCAGGTCAATCCAGAATTTGCCATCTGATTGCTTGAATCGGGCATTTTCGATAGGCCCAATTACGATCTCAGCAGCACCCCCTGCACAAGTGTAGACAAGATCACCAATTCCTGATCGCATTGCTGGCGGGTTCACACCTGCTTTTAATGTGATCGTGTCGGCTGCCGTGGCAGCAGATAGATGGAACAGCAAAATGAGCTTATTTCCATCTACGGGGCCGTAGGAATGGCCATTTGGCTTGTCTAACGTTGTGGGAGTTGCACGGGCGGCATAAGCGCCCGTCAGACTGTTTCCAGGTATTGCGGTTCTAGCCATTTATTTCACCTCCTCTATTTAGCTCGAATTGACAGTCAGCACACCCAGATTATCAGGATATGCAACTTTTCCTCCGTAGACATGGCGGCCACGCACGATATCAGCCCATCTCTTTTGATGCCTCAAAGGCTCGATACCTGCCAGGCTGTCGGCAAAGGTTATGGCGTCGTCATTGCCAAACAGAATCTTGTACTTGGTCAGAGAAGTGTTGGGAACGTTGTTGCTCTCCAGAATGTCAAATCCTGCAATGTGCGCTACCTTGCCGGTTAGGTGCGCTATCTCAGATAACCCTGGGGCTGAAGCACCTTCACGGTGGTAGTCTTTCACTATGAGACCACTGAACCAGGGGGGCACAATCATCCATCTGCCATCTGTTGGAACATTATTGTTGGAGAGAAGCACGCTGCAATCCTCAATTAGATTGAAGACGTTCTGAGCATCTCCGGCAGTGGTGTTAGGCACCTTTGGCGAGGCATCAGTCCCTATTTTGTTTGCACTTGAGGCGTCTACATACATGCCGGCAACATACAGATCCGTGGCGTCCTTGATGCGGTAGGCAGCGCGTCTCATGTATGGGCTGAGAATGTCTCCCCCGGCCTGCTTCTTCTGTTTATCGTAGACGAGGAACCTGAAGGTCTTATCCTGGCTAATGGTGAGGATTGTGTCTGCATCGAGCATCTCATCTCCTTCGGCCTGGTCGGTTCCATCTGCCGTATCTACGACTGTTACATCCCCTATGCCTATTATGTGAACAGTGTCTCCTTTGGCTGCAAATTCGCCTTCGTAATTCCTGTTGATTACGCCCGGCTGAGCGTAAACCATTGCTTTCTGAGCGGCCTCTAAAACGATGCTCGCCCAAAATTCCGGTATAAAGTTGTCTATCATCTATCAGTCCTCTGTAATTCGGTTTTCGCGCATTGCCGCAAAGATCTCATCCTTATTTTTGAGATGATCCTCACGACTCATGTTCTTGATTTCTGAACGCTTCCAGGTTTTCTTTCCAGGAGTGCCAGGCACGCCAGGATTGCCCGCGCCCTGGGCAGCGTTCGGAGGCTGGTTCTGCTGCTGCGGAGGCTGCGCAGCTTGAAGAGTGATATAGCCGTCTGTGATCATCTGCTGAATATCCGCCTCAATCTCTGTCTTGTTGGACCCCAGGACCCTCGAAATAAGCCCAGGTATTTTTTCGCTTGGAACCTTGGCAAACATCAGAGCTTCCATCTTGGCCATCCTCAGATCTGCCCCTTCCAGCTTCTCTGTTTTGTTTACTGGAGGCTTCCTGTTGGCCTTGATGAAGGCAATAGCATCGTCAATTGACATCCCAAGCTCTTTTTCAATTTCTCCATGCTTCGCACCCCACCGAGCATTGAACTGTTCCTGATTCATAATGAACTCGTTTTGTGCTGGTGGTTGATGTTCTTGCCCGCCTGCTGGTGTATTCGCGGGAGGCGTGCCCGCGGATGGTGGTTCTCCTGCCATAAAAGTATCTCCCGCCGATCTAGTCCGGCGTCAACTTATTATGATGATTATTATTGATTTAATGTCTCTTTTATTGCTTCTTCTATGCTTACAATATTTACAGTATGAATGCAATTTATATGAAAGAGCCCTTCTGAAACGGCATCATCAATTGAAGGTATCGCTCCTTTCGTATGAGCTGACAGGCTTACTATCTTTCCTGCCCATTTCTTACAAATTTCGCAGGTCTTATTGGACTCCCCTTCTGAGATCCGTCCGAATGCGCCGCCTTCTTCCAGGATTTCATTTATTCCCCCTTGCCTGTAGGCCTGAATTGTTGCCTGATTGGCTAATGTCTCTGCATAACTCGACAACCCCCATTCTTTCCCGGACTTATCTCTGAATGCAATTATTTCTCCCATTCTCTTTGCTTCCTTGCTGCTGCTTCTTCTGCCATCTGATTCTGAATATTCTTGAGATTGAGCTGTGTAATTTTGTCGTCTACCCATCGTTTCATTGTTTTGTAGACATCCAATAACCTTGAGAATGTGCTCGCTGCAATCGCATTCGCTGCTTTTTCATGCAGAGCGCTGATTGATTTTCCATCCTCTTTTCTGATACTTTGAACCCCGGCAAGATAGCTTGCGGATATTGCTTGCTCTACCCACTGTTTGCAGCCTTCTAAAAATTCCTGGAGAATCTGGTTGATCTTTACCACAGCAACATCTTGTGGACCTATGATCTCCCCTTTTTGTGACCTCGCTATCAGATTGTTGAGTTCTGCAGAAATTGCATTCTCTGCATCCCTGCAAAATCTCACCAGCCTCTCGGCCTCTGCTCTGGAATATTCAGGCATTGCTACCCTGCGGCTGAAGAGAGATTATTGGCTGTGCAGGTTCAATCATTTTTTGCGCTCCTCTGAGCCTCTCAAGTTCCTTGTCGAAAGCGTCTGAGCCTTCTTTCAGGCCCTGCAGCTCCAGTTTCCGCTCTAAGGAGATGGCTTTCATGCTGTCCCATAGCTGTACTGTCCTGGCCTTCTCAAGCTGGTCCTCAGGTATTCCGTCCTGGAAAATGATCTGAATATCATTGAGATCCATTGCAGGCCCGTGGAGCTGTGACCATAGTTGCAGGACCTTTGGTATTGCCTTCTCTGCGGCCCTGGCGAATCTTCCAACCTTTGCCAGAGTCGGTATCAGCCTGATCCTCAATGCTGTGCCGCTCTCCGCCGTGCCTGCGTCTTTGCCGGCCAGGAGGACTTTCGATAACTGCAACATCTGCAGGAGCTGGTCCATCTTCTGATCTATCGCTCTCTCAACAGAGCCCAGCTCGGCCTGCCAGACCATTAGAGAAGGTGTTAGGTCTCCCGGCTGAGTAAAAATCGGCTGGCCAGGCGTGTAAACCCATTCCGAAGTTGCATGATTGAATATCGTGGCGCTCTCTGGAATGACTGGCGTTGGTGATGTGAACTTTGCCAGAACTTCATCTCTCTGGGAAAAACTCCGCTCCAGAGACTCTACGAGAGATATAATCGATGGCTTGTAGTCGGACCTGCCATAGTACCTCTCGCTTGAGAGCTTGTTTTGGACGTGTACAATGAGGAAATCGTCTACGCCTGTCTTCTGGATGCCAATTTCATCCACCTTCAGCCCTGCAAAAGTCCAGAACCTCGATAGCTCAATTGGCCCTTTCAATGTTCCGTTGTTCAGCTCATAGATTTGGTGCTGAATCTGGCCCTTGGTGTGAATTGTGAGCTTGATGTACTCCCTGTCCTGCTCCTTGAACTTGTTGAAAATTACATACGCGGTTATTATCCGTATGTTTCCAGGATGTACTACAAGGTACACATTCTCCGGATTGATTGCCGGAATGCCGTCTTCCGAGACCTCATAGAGCCCGTGGCCGTAGCGGCTGGCGTCTATGAAAACCTCCTCGTCCGGCCTCTCAGGGAAATCCTCCCTTGGGGCCCTGATTTCAGGCTCCTCTCCTATGAGGAGATTGATGTAAGAAGAGGTGGCCATTTCCGGCCAGTCCAGGATTATTGCCTGCTTCTTCGAGTCCTTTTTCGAGTCGGCCAAATAGGCGGCATATTTAGGGAATATCTTGTCATGCAGGCCGTTGTAAATCTGTCTCATGATGGCATGTTCTGCCAGCCTGGCTGCCTCGTCGTCGTCTTTGGGCGGCCATGTCTTGCCGTCTCCTATGAATGCCAGGTTAGTTAGCATCTTTAGGCATCCTTCCTGCTTCCTCTATGATCTTGAACTCGTTCTGCAGGATCTTCTGGTAGCAATCCTGGCAGCATATGCGACCTGCGAGAACGGTGAGGCCGAGCTTGTTTTCTGTGACACCTTTGATGTAAGGCACAATTGGTGTCATAGATAATTCTCTGATAGGCACTGGGAACTCCCGGCCAATTTTCTGACCACAGAACAGGCAAATCATAGCCTACCACCCCTTAGAATCTCCTCGCCGTACCAGATCCCCTGCGCCAGGCTCATGAGCATATCGTCATTCTCTCCTTCTTCTGCCTCGAATTTCGTGTTCCCCTGGGCATTCAGCTCTGCCCTGAAACCGAGCATCTCTTTTTCGAGCTTCGGCCAGATAGGCATAGAAGGGTTGACATGCAGCTTTCCTGAATCGAATGCCCCAAGGAACTTTCCTATCATCCTCGCCTTGGAGATGTTGATCTTCCTTCCCAGGCGAGTGATGCTGTTTCCTGGTGTGATTGTGACCGCTATCAATTTTATTCCTTTAGCGGCCAGGATGTCTCTTACTGCTACCCCAACGCCAGTAGCGTCTATAAGGAAATGCGGAGGCTGCTTTTTATCCCAAAATTTTTGATTCTTGTATACTGCAAGAGCCCAAGATGCTATTGACGGCTCGGTCGGATGATCATAAGGAAGACCCTGTTTGCGATTCATCGCAATCAGGTCGTACTCGAAGCGTTTCTTTTCTTTGACATAATGCATGTCGATCGCTGATATGGCGCTCCAGTCCCGCAGTTTAGCCGGATCCAGCGATATTATGAATGTCATTCAAATCTCAATCACTGCAATATCGTTATCCATTGCCTGCATTATGCTGCTACGGGTAAAGATCTGCGTTTCTTCGTCCACAAATGCATTGAAATATTCCTGGAGATACCATTGTTCTCCATGCTCTTCTTTTTCATCCTCCAGGAACTCTTTTGTGATCCTTGGACAATCATCTGCAGATACGAGGAACCACTGCCATTTTCCGTTTGATGCTACTCCTCTTCTTCTCTTATCCCAGATCTCCCAGAAGTGCCCCCTCTTTCCAAATGGCGTAGACATTAGTATATGCCTGCCATGTGAGACGGCGAGCATGGGCCGGACTGACTTATAGAGCACGTCCAGGACCCTGCTTGCTTCATCCTCCAAGAGGAGGGTTACGGCCGAGATTCCTCGTATGGTCTTCTCCGATCCAGGCAAGGCCATGAAGCGGTTTTTGTTTTTGAACTTCACTGATAATTTGGTGTCTTCATCCAGGTAGTCAGAAGGAAGCTCGACAGCACTTCGGAACTCGTCAAACTTCTGCATGAGTTCTCCGGACTGCCTGATGCCTGGGGCCACGCAAAGGCCCACAGTCGGGCGGCGATATATGCACTCATGTAGACCCAGGGCGGCGGTAGTGGTTGACTTGCCGCTCTGTCTGCTGCAGTTCAGGATTATCTTATTCTGTCTGCTCCGGAGGAGATCCTGCTGCCAGCTGTCTGGATGGAAGCCCAGGACCTCCCTCGCCCAGATTACCGGGTCCAGGGCGTAAAGAAGGTCGTCGTCTTTGCTCCAGAGCGGCGATGAGCTTTTCTTTCGCTTCCGGATCGTCATCTACTGCCCCAAGTATTGCGAGCCTGGTATCAGCCCAAGACTCCAGGGCCTCGGCCTTGCGGGTCTCTGCGTCATCTCCCGAGAGTTCCAGTTCGGCCTTGATTATCTCGCATGTCATCTGCTGGCCCTGCCGCCAGTACAAGGCCGCCGATCCCAGGGAGAGCTCCTTTTTCTCTCCATCTGCTAGCTTGTAGGGGCTGCCAAGTTCCAGGTCTACGAGGAACTCTGCCCTGGCTTTGGCCTTGTTCAGGAGCTCCAGGGAATCTATGATCTTTGCCTTGCCGGCTGCCAGCCTCTCCTCGTGGCCTTTTTTTTGTTCCTCTGACCATTCTTCTGCTGCGGCATTCTTGACATTGAAGCATAGCCGCTTGTAGTCATAGATGGTCGTCTTTGCCAGGCCCAGATCTCGTGCTATCCTTGCCGGGCTATGTTTTCTGTTTAATCGCTCTTCAATTTCTGGTATGTACTCTGCTATCGATTCGAACATGTTTTTTTGCCTTCCGGAAATCTTCCAAAATTCCGGAATATTCCGAATTCTTCCGGAAAACCTCAAATAACGAAAACGGCGGGCCGGTTATGTGTAGCTAGGGAATTTCGGGAGTGAATTAAAAGATTTAGCCCGGCCAGGCCGGTCACAAAGTGACAGGGAGCCCTCTTCTGGCATTGCAGCCAGGAGGGAAACGCAGATCCGCCTCGCCAATTAGCGGCTTGCGTGATGGTTAATTATGATAGGCCGGAGTCCTAAGATGGCTATGCCCCTCGTCCGACCTACAAATTTATGAGCCGACCGGAGGGCTGAGCCCTGGGTACACGCTTCTTTACCCGCCCTGCAGGGGCCACGTCGGCTTCTATTATAAGCTGGCTTTTCCCTCACCAGGGTTGTATTCCAGGATCATCGTGCCAGCTACCCCTCGGCGTCTTAGGCTTCACAGGGTTTATTATTCGTATATTATACTACAATCTACGCAATATAAGTTATAATTGTGATCCATAAGCAGCTCTCCGCCGCAGGGACAGCGATCCAGCCTTATGATTTTGCCATTATTTGTATAGATGCTTATTTCTGGTCTGTTGTTTATCGGATCACTAAGTTCTTTTGCGGACCTTCCTTGGAGGCGGATTACTTTCGGAGGTCTCCATGACCAGCATGAACGGTTGTAAGGTCTTCCGTTGTAGATTAGATGGCCATTCCTTTCAGCCACCTGAAGCTTTATTTTAAGTGGCCCTTTGAGCTTGCCGCCATTGAGGATATTTTTGAAGGCCTTGTCTTTTCCGAGGATTTTGAGTTCATCCTCGGTGTACTCCTCAATAGTATATGTCTGGGATCTGCTAATATTATCCTTTTTTAGAGTGTCGCAAAGACTTGCTGGCATGCTCGGCCTCCATTGACCACCAGTCTTGTGCTAACCTTTCCGTCCTTTTTCAGGCGCTGCACTGCCTTCTGGACTTTTCCGATAGTCCATGGCCATCTTCCCATCTCTTCATTTGCCTTTTTTGTGATCTGATACAAATTAAGGCCCGGATAGGCTCTGATCAATGCTATAACCTGTGTATCGGTGAAATTCAGGTAATCACGTCCTTCTCCTCTCCTGGAATGGCTTTGTTAAGAGTATCAAGCACCACGAATTTGATTACCTTGACTTTGATATCCTCAATTTGAAGACCGAGCTTCTTGATCCTCTTTGCATTTATCTCAGCGAACTTTGCCAGGTACTCCTCCCTTGAGGAATAGCCTTCCGCTCTTGCGTCTTCCTCTGAAATATCCCCTAGCCTCTCTTCCCACCTATCGACAATGTAGAGCCTTGCAAAATATTCCTTTGAAAGTAGCTGTGTCTTTGCTAGGTGTTTGCTCCTCACATTTGCCCTCCAGCGTGACCAAATCCTGCGAGTCTCCGTCTTTCTGCCGGCCAAGATCGGGCCTATGTGTTCCGGCTTGAATAGAATCATATTATCTGCTCTCTGCTGCTGTGATTATCTTCTCATCTTCTCTTTCCACCTGAATCTCTCTTATTATCTTTACCAAATCAGAGAGCTGCTTGTCCTTTAATCCATCCAGGCTGTCTTTTATCTGCTCGAATAGGAATTCTTGAGTCATGCTCATATTTTATCACCTAATTAGTTTAATTAATGTTTATTGTTAATCCTTGCAAGCCTTGATGTTGCGTCCCGCTCAGACTTTGCCCACACGAAATATCTCAGATGCTCTTTTGTTCCTTCCTGTATGCCCTCTACTTCTGCCGGAGGCCAGGTTAGGCTTATCTCCGCAGGAAGTTGTGGTTGGCCGTCTATGAGATCTACCTCGATTTTGTAGGGCTTCATGCCTTCCATGATCTGCTTTTTGAATGGGTCGGTTTCTCTGCTTATTATCTCGGCTTCGCTATCTACCTCCTGGATTATCGATAGTGTCTTTTGCAGCAGGACCTCATTTGTGTAGGGTCCTGCCCAGTCATCCCCTAATTCTGTTGCAATTACATGCATCTGCATATATATTATACTCCTTATTAGTTCCAATCGTTGACATCACTTGTCAAATGTCAAATGATTCTCACCCATCTTCAGTCAGCCTTATGCTATCGTTTCATTCATTATTCTATCCTCATCTAATTGACGTTATAATTTACATATAATCTATGCAAATAGTATGTCGGACTTTGTGAAGTTAGGACCCTTTACTATCCTCCTCCGCAGAACATTTGACATTTGACGTCAACGATCTGAGGCGCAAAACTTTCTGGCGATTATCTCCAGCTCGGAAGAAGATCTCATAGCTCCTCGTGTCAAGCATCGACACCAAGCGATTCATTTCTTTGGGGGATATCTTCAGTATCCGTTCGAGTTCTTTGTAGGTCTTCGATCCGCCCTTTAGAATCTCCTTGAGCTGTTCGACCCTGGCCTTGGACTTCTTGCCTGTAGGCATTCGACCTTTTTTTGTTGCCTGCCATACCTTATTTATCGCTTCAGCGTGCTGGTCGATGAGTTCCTGCGCCTCGCCAAGCTCTTCTGCCAGATCTTTGACATACTTTCTGTCAACATTCTGGGCGTTCCGAATGTCAACGATTTCTGCAAGCAACTCACTGATGCGGTCTTTTGCCAGTCCTTTGACATCTGTGATTTGCTGTTCTAATCGATTGTTGACATTTTCCATGTCCTCTATCTGCCTGGCCTGCTTGGCTGTCAGCAGCTCTAGTTCCCTGATTCTCTCGCCTAGATCGCTTAGTAGCTGCACAAGTGCCTGTTTCTCTTCCGGCTTTATACCTGGACTTTCTGCCTGTCTGGGCCCTTCTTCCATGAGCCTCTCTATCTGGGCGGCCTGGACTCGGATGAGGTCCTCCAGGTCTTCCTCTCTCGAGGGAGACGGGCCGAGTTCCGAGGCAGGCACGAAGCCTAGGGAGGCGGACATCTTAGGCTCTTGCCTCGAATCCGAATCTAGGCGGCTCTGGCAGCTTCAGGCTGAAAACTTGCTGAGTCGGGGGATGGGCCACGCACTTGTACCAGGACTTGCCCGTGCGGCTTTCATTTCCGAGGAACTGCAGCACATCTGAGCCACAGACGGGGCAGACAGCCGTCATTGTGCGGCCTCTGCGAACCGCCCTAAGCAAATCAGAGAGATCGACCTCGGAGGGGGTCGTGTGAGGCCTGCTTTTCGCAGGGCGCGTAGACCTTCCCTCATGCTGCCCCCGGGCTGAGTAGAATATCTGCCATGCAGATTCCCAGGAGGGCCAGATCGCGGCTTGCTTTGTGGTCTGTCAGAGCCAGCAGGCCGCATAGAGCCAGGCGAAGCGAGAGAAGAGTGCCGCGTCTCATGATGGCATCACTCCTGCGCCCCACTGCCCGAGTATGCGGCATACAGCTACCTTCTTTCCCACCACCCCCATCAATGCTGCATGCAGGCTGTCATCCACAAGGTATTCCATTCCAGAAATGACAATGCGGACTAGGCCGCACCCCATAGGCTCCGCCTGCTCCAGAATGCCTCCCAGAGAACGCCCGTTGGGAAGGATTGGAATAGTTGGGAATGGCGGGGCGGAGACAATTGCGCTACTCAAGCAAGTCCCCCTCCTTTTTGATTTTTGATATGTGGCGGATTGCTTTCTGTGTTGCCCAGCACTGCACTGTACCGGTATTCTTCCTTAATTTAAGGAATCCACAAGTTTCCAGGCACTTAATTCGCTTGTGTAAAAAATACTCAGATCGTTCATCTAAAAGAGGTCGATAGATCTCTCTTTGGTGTGCGCCGGGATTCTTCACCGCACGTTTTACAATTCTAATATCTATTTTGTCTAGTTGCATCCCTCTCTCCCGAGAGGGCCGAAGCTGCAAGCTATTTTGCTGGATGCAAAGCTTTTTGTATTTTCACAACCAACCTATATGCTTGTAGCTGGGGATGAGATCAACGAACTGCCAAGTTAGAGATCTCATTCTCGGCCCTATCACTTAATCTATTTACTGACTTGTCCCCCATTTTACCAATCCCAAATTTCTCAGTTTAAACCTTTTTGTGTGCGTGGGGCGAATGTAATCCTCCTATTTTTGCACTTTTCCGTCTTGATATCTAAACCGCTTATTAGGCCCAAATCGGTTTTTTTAGAGGAAGTTAGGGGCTAGCTGCAATGCATCTATCTTTGATCGAAGTTCGCGAAGAGTCCATACAGCAATCTCGAACTCCTTTTGAAGTTACGCGCGAGGGATTCGTAGATAAGTTATTTTCTCCTTATTGCCGTACCATATACTATCCAAACATACTTAAAGCTTATGGCTAATATGGCTAATGTGGCTAACTATGCCAAAATGCTTAAATATCTATGGAGAATAGATATAACTATGATTGCGTCACAAGGTAGCCCGGTGGACCTGGATATGGAAATTGAGATGGCCGGGAAAAAGCGCGAGACGCTTATTGATCCTATGTATAAGAGGATCGATAAAATGGGACGCGTCTACGTGGATCGTAATCTGGCTGAACAGGAAGTTTTGATCGTGGTAATAAAGCCCAAGCCAGAAGACAAAATAAACTACATCAAAGTCGGTAGAGGAACGTGAACCTTTGAATCAACCGATTTAGCAAACTTAATATATAAAAATAAAAATATACAGGTATGATTCGATGCTCGTTTGGCTGGTATCCGATGAGTTCATTTACATCAAGCCATATGACGCTCCAGTAGGTGAATAATAATGGAAAACGAACTCAGTAAAGATTCGGTGAAAAGGCTACTTAATCACTGGATAGAGCACAACGATAGCCACAGCACATCTTTTCGAGAGAGGGCGGCACAGATTGCCAAAGTGAGCGAGAAGGCTGCAGAGGATGTTAGACAGGCAGCAGCGCTCATGGACCAGTGCACGGAAATGCTCAAGAAAGCTATGAAAGATCTTTAGGAGGAATTTGAGAATGGAATTAGTCTACACTTATGCTATGGAGAGCAGCAAAGAGATGCAGAAGATGATGGATGAGGAGTTTTGGAAGCGGCTGGGGCC
>Ga0172381_10000689_pt1 | contig 41144 bp, 37 predicted proteins | sample Leawel6488metaG_FD_119754 | JGI IMG/M metagenome (GOLD analysis project Ga0172381, IMG submission 119754) | Leachate microbial communities from a municipal landfill in Southern Ontario, Canada - Leachate well 64-88 metaG | ecosystem: Engineered > Solid waste > Landfill > Unclassified | place... | reverse complement strand
TCTTCCGCATATGCCATGGATGGTTACAAGTCTGGGTGTTGTGACTTCACTGGGTTCGGTCTTATCGGATAAGCAGGCTTTGGAGCATCATGGTATAAAGCTGGATGAGCAGAATAAGACCGTTATTATCCAGGGTTTTGGCGACGTGGGCAGCGGTATAGTGAAGTTATTGCTTACCACATATAAAAAACTTGGTTTTAAAGTAGTCGGTGTTTCCGATATACACGGTGCAATTTATTCTGAAAAAGGTCTCGATGAAAATGAGCTCATGAGGTTGAGGAACAGATTTGAAGCAGGAGAGAAGTTTAAATTGACCGAAGCATATCGCGCCGGCGATGTGGAAAGATATGAAGGTGAGCCCAATGCGGTATTGTATAAGGAATGTACAGCTCTGATACTGGCCGCAGGATCGAATATATTTACAAAAACGAAAGACAATACGAAGCTGATCAAGGCAAAGCTGATCGTAGAGGGTGCCAATAACGCTTTTGAGAGCGGTTTGGAAAACCAGCTTCACGGGATGGGTGTGTTGTATATACCTGGTCCCGTCGCCAATGGCGGCGGCATATATACTTCAACCGAAGAGGTTATACATTTTTATATGGCCGAGCTAAAAGGCCTTAAAGATCACGTCCTGAATGCGATTGCGGATTATTCAGCATCTATAACCAAATCTATTCTAGAGATATATAAAGAAACGGAATATTCAGAGCATCCCTATAAGATAATGCAGATGCTTTCGGAAGATATCCGTTTAGCTAAAAAGCAATTATTGGAAGAAGGACGGACCAATCTTGCCGTCGCCAGACGTGCTGATGTGTATGTAAAAAGAGGGCTGCCTGAAAAGTATGCTTTAATAATAGCCGCATCCGAAATAGCTCATGATAAAATTTACTACGCAGGCGTTAATGTCGCCGACGCTATGGAAAAAGTCGATAGGTTGGCGGGAAGCAAGCTTGCAGAGGCTTTGTTTGAACTCAGCAGGGCTGTCTCTTTTAAGGAAGAGCCTGATAGCGACGTAAGGCTGGAGCTGAAAAAGAAACTCATCGGTATGTTATATGCCGGCAGGCCGGACGTTCTGAGAAGAGTTGCTGCAGAGGCTTTATCTTATGTGTGCGAGGGCATGCTTCCGGAAAATATGAGGGATGCTGTCCTTGCGCTGGAGAAGGTAAGGGGCGAGAATGGCGAAGTAGGGACCTGGGCGCAATGGTCTTTAGATAAGCTGCATGCATTAGAAGGTATTAGTTACGGCAGTGTGCGGGTTCCTGTTCAATCCCCGGAAGAGAAAATAAAAGAAGAAGTTTTTGGGCTTCTTAAAATGAAAAAGTACGGAGATGTTGCGCAAAGATTACAGAACCTGACCGCGCTTTATTCCAGAAAAGCCAATGTTCCTTTGTATGAAATATGGCCTGACACAGAGAGAGACGAAAGTTCTCTTAAGGAACTCAGAATTATCTGCGATGTTTTGAAGAAAACAAAAGAAGGCCGGGAGTTCTTCGTCTCTGATGTCTATGCGAAAATGAGCGGTGTTTTAAGGAGCCGCCTTGCCATATCTTTTGGATTGCCGGTACAGGGTGTTGAAATAACCGATGCGGCGAAGCGGCTGGGTATACTTAAAAAATTAGGTAAGGATGAAAATGAACCCGGGCGTTATCGGGTCATAGCTGTAAAAGGCTGGGATGAATATCTTGTCGTAGATAATAGAAAAGAGCGCGGTTATTATTTTATGTCCTCGGGCAGGCTGCTTGGTAGCTTCGAGCTGGATGAGCCGGCCATACTAAGGGTTTCCGACCTGAAATTTGCATTAAATATCGATACGCTTAAAACGGCTGCAGGTAAATTTAGGGCGGACCTTGAGAACCGTGGTAAGGAAGGGTCGTCGCTTTCTGATATCGTAACAAAAATAGGTATTCCTACGGGACAGGAAGCAGGGGAATATCTCTTCATAGACCTCGGCGGTACAAATCTGCGCGTGGGATTGGTTGAATTTCAGGGTAATGGTAAAATTGTAAAGAAAGACGAGATATCCCGCGCTGTCCCAAAAAATATTATAAACGGAGGCGGCGATACATTATTCAGGCTTATTGCAGATAGGGTAAAAGAATTTACTGAAAAGAATCGTCTTACGGGAGAGCTGAAGGTAGGATTTACCTTTTCTTTTGCTATGAGAAAAGAAGGGGTTAATAGGGGCATTATTACACCTGAGTGCAATGTGAAAGGGTGGAATTTTGATAACTTGATAGAACAGGGTAAAGCGACGGGCGTAGAGCCGGAAGTTGTTACTCTTCTGCATGAAGAATTAAGAAATATTAATTTATCAAATGTCAAAGTTGTCGCGCTTGTAAACGATACTGAAGGCGTCCGTGATACAGGGGCGTATATGAACAGCAAGACGATCGCCGGAGGCGTTTTGGGAACCGGACACAATACAGCTATCCGTGACAGGTATGGCAGGTCTGTTAATCTTGAAAGCGGTGCATTTGATAAATTATTGATGGATCTGGACAATGCGGAAGCCGAATACCTTGATATGCTTGTTGACAATCTTTCTGAAAAGCCCACAGTCCATCCGTTAGAGAAGAAACTGTCCGGGAAATATATAGGTCCGCTCTTTGGATTGACGCTCGAAAGGGAGTTTAAGAGCAACGGTTTATTTAGAGAGCACAAAGGGTTGCTGCCTGACATTTTCAGAGACCATGATTATGAAAAAGAAGAATGCAAAGGTTTCTCCGGGGAAAATTTAAGTGATATCGAGAACGCGTGGATATCCGGAGGGGCAGAATCGGTAAAAGCATATCTTACCGGTTTGGGCATAGTTAACCCAAGTGATCTGGATGCACAGAGGGTCAGAGATGTTGCTCACGATATTATGCTCAGGTCTGCGCAGCTTGCTGCAGCTACTTTTGCCGGTATCGTAATGGAGCGCGAAGGGACCGAAGCACCGCGCGGGGAATATGTTTACGCGGTCGACGGGCCATTACTTTTATATCCAGGTTATAAGAAAATGATGGAAGATACTCTGTCTGGGATATTCGGCAAAGCGTATGCTTCTAAGCTTGAAGTGCTCGAGGCAAAAGACGGCGCAGGTATAGGCGCTGCGATAACGGCGATGATAGTTTCGACTCAGGCCGAAACGCAGGCTCCTGAAATTCGCACTGCTGAAAAGAAGACGCCATCGGTGCTGGACATGATAATGTCGATGATACCCGCAGAATGGCTTAACGGATGGCTGGGTTTAGCCGGTTTTGCCGAAGCGCTTAAAATAGCAAACTATGCCGGCGGCGAAAGAATAAAACCCAATGATGATTCAGTTCTGATCTTCTCAGAAAAAGTTACATTCGGTGAGCGCAAGAGCGATGGAACGTATGAGGAAGGACTCGGTGTGTTGCTGCCGAACTTTATAAAATCAGATGCCAGAGTTGCGGTAATAGCAAGCACACCAAAACAGGAAGCTCTCATCGATGAACTTAATGCAGATCTTCCTGAAAATATGCAGATAGTTTGCGCTGGCAGTATTGCTGAGGCCAGGTCAAAAGCTCAGGCGGCACGTTATTATTATGTTAAGACCGAAGCTGAGGCAGACGCCGGGATCGGGGGAGTTACAAATATTTCTATAATCGTTAAAAAGATCATAGACGCTATAGGTCAAGTTGTTGGTATCGCGGATGGTGCAGTTATACAAAAAATGCATGATGCAGCATTGAGATTCGCGCAGTCCGCATAATACTGTTAGTATTTCAAAAAGTAAGTTTTAGGCTATTGACACCCTGTTAGCCATATAGTATACTTCTATTGAATAAAGGGAGAACTATTTTTTTTGACATGTAATTAAAAACTTTTAAAAAGTATCTCAGCAGGTGGTGTTATGCGCGAAGTAGTTTATAAGAATCTTACATCTATCGGCTCAAGGAAGAAGGACATCTTCTTGAAAGAGGTCTTCGAAAAGGATGGATTGACTGCGAAGACCGAGAGAAGATGTTTTTATTTTATAAAAGATATCAGGCATATGGAAACAGACGAAGAACTTAAAAAATGGCTTGCGGCCGAAGGTGAGTCGAAAGGGCTTAATAAGAGGCAGTTTCATATAATGAAAGAGCATAATGATGCCCACCTTGAGGATAAGATAATATGCAAGATACTCGGGACGTTTTATGCGGTTATAAACAAAAGTATTTATACGATAGGTTTTATGCATTCGTTCAAAGTTCGGTTTGTGAAACCGAGCTTGGCAAACTAAGGCCCCGGGACTTAACTGAAACCGCGGCCTAATAAAATCGGAGGGAACTATGCCTTATATAGCTACGCGAAGGCTGCACAATGTTTTTGGAAAGAAAGTGTCAAGGTATATGACTTACAAGAAGGCTAAAAAGATGTGTCATGAGATAAATAGGGGGATGATGCTTTTAGAGGCACGTTATCTGCGTTCAAAGATGAGTCAGGCATAATATCACCAAAATCAGTATGAGGTTCTTAGAATAAGGAGGGGTCTTAAATCTAAGAACCTCTCTTTTTTTGTATTCCCACCTCAATTCATTTGACTTAATATTATTTATTATATATACTTATATAACTATAAAAATAAAACTATGGAGAATGCTATTTTATGAAAATTTACTTTGATGGAAAGCTTATAGATAGGGACAAGGCTTACGTTTCGGTTTTTGATCATGGATTGCTGTATGGAGACGGTGTTTTTGAGGGGATAAGGGCCTACGATGGATTGGTTTTTCGCTTAGGTGAGCACATAGACAGGCTTTATAAATCTGCGGATGCTATTGAGCTTAAGATTCCTTTGACAAAAAAGGAAATGGAGGAAGCCGTTGTGGCTACGCTCAAGGCAAACAAGCTGATGGATGCCTATATAAGGCCTATAGTTACTAGAGGCGTCGGCGACCTGGGCCTTGACCCGAGAAAATGTGCGAAGCCCACAGTCTTCATTATAGCACATAACATAACTCTGTATCCCAAAGAGATGTATGCTAATGGGCTTAAGATCATTACGGCAAAGACAAGGCGTAATTATCCGCAGGCTCTGGATCCTAGGATAAAATCCCTGAATTATCTTAATAATGTGCTTGCGAAGATTGACGCAATAAAAGCCGGCACAGAGGAAGCGATAATGCTTACTCATGATGGATATGTTGCGGAATGCACCGGCGATAATATCTTTATAGTTAAGAAGGGTGAGCTTATGACCCCGCCCGTAAATATTGGCGCACTCGAGGGCATAACAAGGGACGCAGTTATAAGTCTGGCCAAAAAGACAGGAATTTCTTTTAGCGAGAAAATGATGAGGATAGAGGATGTTTATGCGGCAGACGAAGTTTTTCTTACAGGTACTGCCGCCGAGATAATCCCTGTCGTAAATGTTGATAATAAACAGATCGGAACCGGGAAGCCGGGCGAGGTTACGTTTAAGCTTACCAAAGAATTCAGGGAGCTGACAAAATCCGACGGAGTAAGGTATGAAGTGTGATATTTGCGGAAACCGGGAAGCCACAGTTCATCTTACCGAGATAGTTAACGATAAAGTGACTAAACTTCATCTCTGTGAAGAATGCGCCAGGGAGAAGGGTGCGGAGATGGAAGAGCATTTCGGTTTGAGTGATCTATTGGCTGGCTTAGCTGACCTGGGAGCAGGTATTGAACCGGACAAGACGGAGAAGATAAAATGCCCGGTGTGCGGTTTCACATACAGTGATTTTAAGAAGGTCGGCAGGCTGGGTTGTGGTGAATGCTATGAAGCTTTCAAAAAACAGCTTACCCCGCTTCTTAAAAGGATACACAGCGCTGATCGTCATGTCGGCAAAGTTCCTCTGACGGCCGGTAAGACTGTGATGGATACCAGGAATTTACAGGATCTGCGCGTCAGGATGGAGAAGGCTATCCAGTTCGAAGAATTTGAAGAGGCGGCGAAGCTGCGGGACCAGATAAAAGAACTGGAAAAGAAAGATGAAGGCGGAAAATAACACGATGACGATAGATGATTTTTTAAATCAGGATACAGAGTGGCTCAGGGGAACAGGTCCCAGCGCTAATATAGTCATGTCGTCCAGGACGCGCCTTGCGAGAAATATTGACAAGGTGCCTTTTTCTAACTGGGCAAATAAGAAGCAGCTCGAAGATGTTCTTAATATGGTCGAGGATGCCGTCAGGCGATGCAGTTTTCTGAAGAATGCGCTTTTCGTGAGGCTGAAAAATTTAAGCGAAGTCGACAGGATATTTCTCGTCGAGCGCCATCTGATGAGTCCGGAGCATGCAAAGAATGCAGATTATAAAGCGCTTATAGTTGATCCCAGAGAGATGGTCAGCATAATGGTAAATGAGGAGGATCATCTCAGGATACAGGTTATGCAGTCGGGCCTGAACCTTGCGGAATGCTGGCACATGATAAATGAAATAGATACGGAGCTCAGCAAATCTCTATCTTTTGCTTTTTCGGCTAAATGGGGATATCTCACCGCTTGTCCGACCAATGTAGGGACAGGCTTAAGAGGTTCTACAATGCTTCATCTTCCAGCGCTTGTATTTACAGGACAGATAGGAAAGATCCTGCAGGCTATTTCAAAGCTTGGTATGAATGTGCGCGGGCTGTATGGTGAGGGCACAGAAGCGATGGGCAATATATTCCAGATATCAAATCAGATATCGATGGGGATTACGGAAGAAGATGTGGTCGATAATATCGAAAGAATAACAAATCAGCTCATATCGCGTGAAGACGCAACCCGTAAGATGCTGGTTACTAAAAATAAAGAAGGCTTGTTTGACAGGGTTTCCCGGGCGTATGGCACTCTGAAGAGCGCGCACATAATAAATAGCAATGAAACGGTTGCTCTCCTGTCTGCAATAAGACTGGGAGTTGACCTTGGTATAATTAAAAATATGGATCGCAGGACCGTCAACGAATTATTTCTTTTGACACAGCCGGCGCATTTGCAGAAGCGGGAAGGCAAATTGCTGAATGCGAACGAGCGTGATGTCAAGCGGGCGGATATAGTTAAGGAAAGACTGAAATAATATATTTTATGGAGGTAGTGAATCATGCCGATGTTTAATAGATTTACGGAGCGTGCCAGAAAAGTTATACTTCTTGCCAAGGAAGAAGCCAAGAGGTTTAATCACGACTATATAGGGACAGAACATATCCTTTTGGGACTTGTGCGCGAAGGTGAGGGTGTTGCAGCTGCGGTCCTTGCCAGTTTCGGGCTGAGCCCCGATAAGATCAGGATCGAGGTTGAGAAGCTTGTCCAGCCGGGTCCTACGACTGTAGTGTCGGGCGATCTCCCATTTACTCCCAAAGCAAAAAAAGTTATAGAGCTTGCGATGGAAGAGGCGCGTTCCTTAGGACATAACTATATCGGCACTGAGCACCTTCTTTTAGGTCTCATACGTGAAGGTGAAGGCGTTGCGTCCCAGGTTCTGGTAAATCTCGGACTTGAACTTGAAAAGGTCAGGGACGAAGTTATGAACCTCTTGGGCTCGGAAGTTCCCGGGTATGAAATGGGGCAGAAAGTTTCTCACGCCAAGACGCCGGCCCTCGACGCATTTGGGCGGGACCTTACCAAACTTGCGAAAGACGGTAAGCTCGATCCCGTTATAGGCCGGAAGAACGAGATCGAACGCGTCATACAAATATTATCTCGACGTACAAAAAACAATCCCGTACTTCTTGGTGAGGCGGGTGTAGGTAAAACTGCTATAGTGGAAGGGCTCGCCCAGAAAATAATTTCCGGCGATGTTCCGGAGCTGCTTAAGGATAAGCGCCTGATAATTTTAGACTTAGCCCTTATGGTGGCGGGCACTAAATACCGCGGGCAATTTGAAGAACGTATCAAAGCTGTTATGGACGAGATAAAACGCTCTGAAGATGTTATTGTATTTATAGATGAATTACATACTCTTGTCGGGGCGGGCGGCGCCGAAGGCGCTATTGATGCCTCTAATATATTAAAACCTGCGCTGTCCAGAGGTGAAATACAGTGTATAGGCGCGACCACGCTGGATGAATTCAGAAAGCACATTGAAAAAGACGCGGCATTGGAGCGGCGTTTCCAGACGATCATGGTCGAGCCTCCGAGTGTTGTGGAGACCGTAGAGATACTCAAAGGCCTTCGTGACAGATATGAGGCGCATCATAGGGTGAAATTTACAGATGAAGCCGTAAAGGCAGCCGCGGAGCTTTCCGACCGTTATATAAGTGGCAGATATCTTCCGGACAAGGCGATCGATCTGATCGACGAAGCAGGCTCACGCGCGCGTCTTTCTGTAATGACCGCGCCCCCGGATGTCAAACATATCGAAGATAAGATGGCGGTTGTAAAGCAGGAAAAGGAAGCCGCTGTAAAGAACCAGGATTTTGAGAAAGCCGCAAAATTCCGGGACGAGGAAAGAAAGTTAAAGGAAGAGCTTAATAGGATAAGGAAAGAATGGAAAGAGTCTAAGGGTAAGATAGAACCTAAGGTAACGGATGATGATATTGCTGTGATCGTTTCCAAATGGACCGGTATTCCTATATTGAAGCTGGAAGAGAAAGAGCAGAATAAATTTTTAAAAATGGAAGACACGCTTCACAATCGTGTCATCGGGCAGGATGAAGCGATAAGCGCTATAGCGCATGCTGTAAGGCGTTCACGGGCAGGCATTAAAGACCCGAGACGTCCGATAGGGTCATTTGTATTCTTAGGCCCCACAGGTGTTGGTAAGACGCTAGTCGGCCGTGTGCTTGCGGAATTTATGTTTGGCGATGAGGATGCGATAATACAGATAGATATGTCTGAGTATATGGAAAAATTCAATGTCTCGCGTTTAGTCGGTGCGCCTCCGGGGTATGTCGGGTATGAGGAAGGCGGACAGCTAACTGAAAAAGTGAGGCGCAAACCATATTCTGTTGTTTTGTTGGATGAGATAGAGAAGGCGCATCCGGATGTATTTAACATCCTGCTGCAGATGCTTGAGGAGGGGCGACTTACTGATTCGTTCGGCAGGAAGGTCGACTTCAAAAATACCATCATAATAATGACGTCCAATATAGGCGCGGAGACCCTGAAGAAGCAGGGGTCAATAGGATTTAAATCGCAGACTGAAGAAGTGACGTATCAGGGCATGAAGGAGCGCCTTTTGGATGAAGTGAAAAAGACTTTTAAACCTGAGTTTATTAACAGGGTAGACGATATCATTGTGTTTAGGCCTCTTACAAAAGAAGATCTCGAAAGGATAGTGGAGCTGGAAGTCCGCGATGTTGAATCGAGGCTGAAAGAGCAGGGCATATTGATAGACCTTACTAAAGAAGCTAAAGATTTTCTGATTGAAAAAGGTTTTGATAAAAATTTCGGTGCCAGGCCGCTCAAGAGGACGATACAGCGCTTTTTGGAAGACCCGCTTGCAGAAGAGATAATAAGAGGAGCCTACAGGAAGGGCGGCAAAATTACTGTAACGGCTAAACCCGACCATCTGGAGTTTAAAATAAATTAAATAGAATGAGACATATAAGAGTTAGAAGACGGTTCGGGATCGCGTTAACTTTTCTTCTTGTCGTATGCATAGTTCTTTTCATAGAAGACAGGATCGAGGCATTTGTGCCCGAGATGAAAAGTTTCGCCGAGTCCAAAATAGAGGATGCTTTTGGGGGTAAGATACGGCTTGCGATAGGTGACATTGACGGCGGGCTGTTTCACCCGATCACCTTCAACGATATTAAGATCGAGAATGCCAAAGGTGTTGCCATAATACCGTCATTAGAAATAAGCAGTATAAAGACGAGTTACAGGGTGTGGGATCTGGCTATGGCTGCGTCCGCAGCGAAGAGCAAAGATCCTCGCGTGTTTTCACGATTTCTGGCCGGCATTTCAAGGCTGGATGTGAATTTCGCTACCGCAAATGACGAAATAGCAGGGTTTGTCAGGCTTGGGAATATTGCGGGTGAGCTCAATGCTAAAGGCCACATAAATTTATTTTCCGGCAACAGGATAGATTTTGACGGCAAAATAAAAGACGGCGTATATGATATTGAGATCAGGCCGAAGCGCGGAGTTCTTAAAGCAGTAGGGACTATTAGTAACGATGGTTTGCTGGATGCGAATTTTAAAATTCATCATCTGGATATTAGCGGACATGATCTTGTGTGTGATGGTGTCCTGAAGAGCGAAGTGATCAGCTCCGGCATAGAGGTAAAAAGATCGATTGTCCGCGGCGCGATAGAGACGAAAAATACCTTGCTGGATTACAAGCCTTTTCTTAACCTTAAGACAATGTATGGGGTATCGGATGGCTGTCTGACGATATACGACTTTAGCTTTTCAGACATAGTTAAGGGCTCCGGGACTTTTCAGCTCAGAGAGCCTTTCAATATTAATTCAGTGGTGACATTGAATAATTTGAGTCTAAGCTGGCTTGCGTTGGTCATGGGTGTTAAAGATGCCTCTTCTATAGTGTCCGGAACGGCCAATGCAAAATTTGAGCTTAAAGGTCCGATGGCAAACCTCAGGTCCAATGTAAATGTGGATATAAAAAAGGGAAGCATATACATTTTGGAATTCGAGTCTTTGAGTGCGCATTTTAAAGGGGATGGCCCGCTTATAAGGATAGAAGATTCTCGCATAATCAGAGATAGCGGTTATTTTGTTTTGGCAGGGGATATGGATCTGAGGAAAATAGGCAAGAGCAGTCTGTTTGAGAATATCCGTCTTGTAGGTGACGATAAAGCTATAAACTGGGATGGATGGCACACGAGCAAAGTGCAGAATATCCGCGAGATAACCATGAAGAAGCGTATCACTGATGATATAAACGTTAACTTTAAGAAGACTACCACAGAAGATATTATTGGCGAAGGATTTAAATACGGCGATGAGGTCCAGCTGGAATACAAGCTGCATCCTAACGATAGCCTTACCGTTAAAGTCGGTCAGGATAAAGATTTTATGGGCATAGAGCATAAGAATAAATTCTAAGCGAAAAAATAAGGGTGACTATGAAGCGTTTTCTTGAAATGATAGGCGGGCAGTTTGTAGAATTTATAAGATATGCCGGTGGTATATCAATACTGATGGGTCAGACGTTATTCTGGATACCTATGCCGCCTTTCAGGCGCCGTCAGGTGTTTGAGCAGATGGCAAAGATAGGTGTTGATTCTCTGCCGATCGTATTTCTTATAAGTATGTTCACGGGCATGGTGCTTGCCCTCCAGAGCGCTTACCAGATGCAGAGGTTTTCTGCTGAGATGTATATTGCGTCCCTGGTTGCGTTCTCAATGACCAGGGAATTGGGGCCAGTCCTTACGGCCCTTATAGTAGCGGGCCGGGTCGGCGCTTCTATTACTGCGGAATTGGGCACAATGAAGGTGACTGAACAGATAGATGCTATGGAGACGCTTGCGACGAATCCGATAAAATATCTGGTCGTCCCGAGATTCCTGGCGCTAATAGTGATGCTTCCTTTTCTGACCATCTATTCTGATATTGTTGGAGTTTTGGGCGGCTATATAGTCGGCGTGTATAAATTGGGGATATCGCACTCGATGTATATGAAAAACACGTGGCAGCCTCTGAAATATAAGGATGTATTTACAGGACTTATAAAAAGTTTCTTTTTTGGTATTATAATCTGTGTAGTGGCGTGTTATGAAGGTATGACTGCTGAAGGTGGTGCCGAGGGCGTGGGCCGTTCAACTACCAGATGTGTAGTTATGAGCTTCATATTAATAATAGCCTCCGACTGTTTCTTTACGGCGCTATTCTATTTTGTAGCAAGGTGATAAAAAAATGATAGAAATTATAAATTTATGTAAATCTTTTAATGGTCACAAGGTTCTGGATAATCTTAACCTCAGTATAAATACCGGTGCAACTACCGTAATCATAGGGCGCTCCGGATGCGGTAAGAGCGTCCTTTTAAAACACATCATAGGGCTTTTGCGGCCGGATTCGGGACAGGTGCTGATAGACGGCAAAGATGTTACACGGATGGACGAAAAAGAACTGAGTGCTCTGCGTCTAAGGTTTGGTATGCTGTTTCAGGGTGCTGCGCTTTTTGATTCACTGAATGTGTATGAAAACGTAGGGTTTAATCTCATTGAGCATACGAACTCTACCAAAGAAGAGATAGATAAAGCGGTTAAAGAATCTCTTGCTCTGGTAGGTCTTAAAGGTATAGAGGAGAAGAAGCCTGCGGAATTATCGGGCGGAATGAGAAAAAGGGTAGGCCTTGCGCGTGCAATATGTATGAGGCCGCAGATAATGTTATACGATGAGCCGACTACAGGTATCGATCCGATCATGGGCGATTCTATCAATGATCTTATCGTGGGGCTTCATAATAAGCTTAAAGTTACAGCAGTTGCCGTTACTCATGATATGACAAGCGCATACAAGATAGCTGACAGGATTGCCATGATGTATAATGGAAGAATAGTTGCGAACGGCACACCGGATGAAATAAAGAGCACGAAAGACCCGATAGTCCATCAATTTATAACGGGAGCCAGTAAAGGCCCGATAACAGAAGGTATAGATTTCGAACACCTGATTAAGATGTAATGAAATAATATTAAACCGGAGGTAGTATGGACAGTGTAAAGACGTTTGAACTTAAAGTTGGCGTATTTATAATGATAGGCGTTGCGATACTATTTTTAATCGTATTTTCCGTAGGAGACGTAAAATTTTCTAAAACAGGATATAAAATAAAAGTGTTTTTCAACTTTGCTAATGGTATTGGCGGGACTGCTCCCGTCAGACTGGCCGGCGTAGGTGTGGGGCAGGTCCAGGGCATAAAGATAGCCAGGGATGAAAAGACGAATACCACAAAGGCGGAGCTTACTGTTTGGATAGACGATAATACAAAAATAGAGAACGATGCAGTGGTGACTATAAATACGCTGGGTCTTCTTGGCGAAAAGTATCTTGAGATACTTCCTGGCACACCAGGCAATCCTGTATTACGGCCTAACGATGTTCTGATAGGCAAAGACCCTGTTCCTATGGAGAAGTTCACTGAAGACCTGGCTAAGCTTACTGAGTCGGTTAAGGCTATAGTGGAAAAGATCAGGAGCGGTGAAGGGACTGTAGGAAAGCTTCTGATGGATGGAGCTGTGTATGACAACCTGGAAGCGTTTACGGCAGACATTAAAAAACATCCGTGGAAGCTTCTGGTAAAACCTAGCGGAGAATAGGCCGGGGTCTTAAGCCCTCGGCGCTTAGCCAGCGCCGTGGCTGAATAAACTTGGGGGATCGATAAATGACTATAATAGCTATAAGGATTTTTTTCATATTTCTATCGAGCGTTGCCGGATACTACATAGGTTCACTTCTAGGTGATTTTCAGCCTGCATGGGGCGCAGGCGGCTTTTTTACAGGTTTTGGCGCATCTATTTTGATCATATTACTGGAAATGGCAATGAAGCGTTTCTCAATAAGAAATCTATCGGCAGCCGTCTTCGGACTTATATTCGGATTTTTTATGGCGTGGGTCCTGACCAGTGTTATGAAGCTCATACCTATGAGTTTGCAGCTTTTCTCGTCCATTCAGATCATTTTTATTCTCATATTCTGCTATCTGGGTATGGTCATAGCTATGAGAGGGAAGGATGAATTTAATCTTATAATACCTTATGTTAAATTTGTCCGACAGGACAAAAAAGATGATATCGTTATTCTTGATACAAGTGTAATTATAGACGGCAGGATCGCAGACATATTTCATACGCATTTTATTGAGGGCAGGATTGTAATCCCGAGGTTTGTTTTGAAGGAACTGCAGCAGGTAGCTGATTCACAGGATTCGTTAAAGCGAAACCGTGGTCGGCGCGGCCTCGATGTTCTTAATAAGATACAAAAGTCTACGGATCTTGACGTAAGAATACAGGAAGAAGATTTCCCGGAAGTAAAAGAAGTTGACGCCAAGCTTGTGAAGTTGGCAAAACTTCTCGGAGGTAAAATATTTACCAATGATTTTAACCTTAACAAAGTGGCTGAACTTCAGGGTATCACAGTCCTTAATATAAATGAACTCGCAAATGCGCTCCGGCCGGTTGTGCTGCCGGGCGAACAGATGGAAGTAAGGATATCCAAAGAAGGCAAGGAATATAATCAGGGTATAGCATACCTCGACGACGGAACAATGGTTGTGGTTGATAACTCGAAGCACATGATAGGGCAGGCGACAAAGGTTACAGTTACGAGCGTCCTGCAGACTTCCGCCGGCAGGATGATATTTGCGAAGCTTGAGGATGCGCAGAAGTCCGGAGGATGGAAGGGCAAATGAAGCGCCCGAGAGTGGTGGCAATCGTTCCATCTGCAGGATACGGTAAAAGGTTAGGTGCTAAAGACAAAAAACCGTTTGTTCTGCTGGCTGGAAAGCCGCTGGTAAGCTATGCATTGAGAACTCTGGATAACTGTAAAGCTGTAGACGGAATAATAGCGGCAACCGAGCGGGTATGCGTCGGACGGCTAAAGAAGATAGCCAGGCGTTTTAAAATACGAAAACTGATTGATGTTGTGGTGGGCGGTAAGACACGTTTTGAGTCTGTGCGTAATTGCATGAAGCGTGTAGATCCGTCATTTGATATAGTTATAATTCACGATGCCGCAAGGCCTCTGATAGACGAAAAGACGATAAATAAAGCAATAGCAGCATCCGTGAAATTCGGATCAGCAGTAGTAGCGGTGCCTGAAAGCGATACAATAAAGTTGACAGATAAAAGTCTTTTTATAAAAGGGACGATCGACAGAACAAAAGTATTCAGGGCTCAGACGCCTCAGGCATTCAGGTGTAGTTTTATTAAGAAGGCATATTCAAAAAGAAGCGGCAGCGTAACTGATGACGCAAGCCTTATTGAGCGCAGGACTCGTGTAAAGATAGTGGAAGGTTCGTACCGTAATTTAAAAGTAACCACTAAGGAAGATCTCAGGATAGCGGAGGCACTTTTATGAGGATAGGCGTAGGATACGACATACATCGTCTGGTTGAGGATCGCAAACTTATACTCGGCGGAGTCGAGATACCGTATATAAAAGGGCTTTTGGGGTATTCGGACGGAGATGTCCTGCTTCATGCGATATCGGACGCTATTCTGGGGGCTATGTCCCTTGGGGATATAGGGCAGCATTTCCCTGATACAGATCCGAAATATAAAGATATCGCCAGTAAAGAGCTTGTGAAGAAGGTCGTTGATATAATGAAGGAAAAGAAATTTGTGCTGATAAATATTGATACGGTAGTGCTTGCGGAAGAGCCTAAAATATATCCTTTCAGGGAGAAGATGATGGATGAGCTTGCCTCTATGCTTGGAGTGGGCAAGGGCAGTATAAATATAAAAGCCACAACCAATGAAGGTGTTGGTTCCATCGGAAGAGGCGACGCCATAGCCGCATATGCGGTTGTGCTTTTAGAGGAACGGGGTGGTGCGCTGTGATGACATGTGCTTTTGTGCTTTTGGTGCTGATATCGGCGTATGTTTTATTCTGGTTTACGATAGCAGTGTTATTTCACAAAGAGATATCGTCGATTTTTGGCAGGGATCCTGCCGCGACAAGTTATCTGGAAGTGCTGCTTACTTATTCAGGGCTGCACGCCATAGTTTTTTACAGGATAGCACATGTGCTGCTTAAGATGGGGGTGCCGTTCTTCCCCCGCTGGCTTTCGCAGGTTGGCCGTTTCTTTACAGGTATTGAAATCCATCCAGGTGCTCAGATAGGTGAAGATTTTTTTATTGATCACGGCATGGGTGTAGTTATAGGTGAAACGACGATAATAGGGAACGATGTGCTTATATATCAGGGAGTAACGCTCGGTGGAACCGGCAAAGAACGAGGCAAACGTCATCCGACCATCGGCAGTAATGTGGTCATCGGTGCAGGTGCCAAAGTTTTAGGCAATATAACTATCGGAGATAATTCTTATATAGGATCGAACGCTGTTGTAATAAAAGATGTTCCGCAAAATTCTACAGTAGTAGGTGTGCCCGGAAGGATCACAAAACAGGAAGGTAAGAAGATAGACCTTTCTTTAGACCATATCCATGTCCTCGACCCAATTCTGCAGGAGATAGAGGAATTAAAGGCACGCCTAGATAAAATAGAAGAGCAGAAGTAGCGAAGTCTATTATGAAGATCTATAATTCGTTGACCCGTAAAAAAGATGATTTTTTGCCTCTTGAAAATGGCAAAATCGGTATGTATGTATGTGGTCCTACCGTTTATGACGAACCCCATATAGGCCATGCCCGCAGCGCTTATATATTTGATATCATCAGGCGCTATTTCGAATACAAAAATTATGAAGTGAAATTTGTCCGTAACGTTACCGACGTGGACGATAAGATAATCGACAAGGCGAAAAAAGTGCTTAAGTCCCAGGCTCAGGGTGCAGGCCTGGTAGAGGCCACTAAAGAGATATCGAAAAAGTATCTCGATTCTTACCACCACGACATGGATCTTCTGGGCATAAGAAAGCCGGACGCTGAGCCGAAGGCTACCGAATATATACAGAAGATGATAAAATTCATAGAGCTTCTCATAGAGCGCGGAGCGGCATACTCGTCCGGCGGAGATGTTTATTTCGACATAAAGAAGGCAAAAGATTACGGCAAGCTTTCAAACCAAAACCTGGAGAAGATGGAAGTAGGGGCGCGGATAGCTCCCGGAGAAAAGAAAAAAGACCCGCTCGATTTTGCGTTATGGAAAACCGCAAAAGAGGGCGAGCCTTCATGGCAGAGCCCTTGGGGTTTGGGGAGGCCGGGTTGGCATATAGAGTGTTCGGTGATGAGCTCCGATATCCTGGGCGACCAGTTTGACATACATGGCGGCGGGATAGATCTGATATTTCCGCATCACGAAAACGAGATCGCTCAATCCGAAGGTGCTGGAAAGAAATTTGCCAGATACTGGATCCATAATGGCCTTCTGACCATCGATAGTGAGAAGATGGCGAAGTCGCTCGGCAATTTCATATCGATAAAAGATTTTATGGCTACGTATAAAGACCCCGACTATCTTAAGCTGCTTTTTCTGAATACTCATTACAAACATCCTGTTGATTATACAAAGGAAAAGATAGAGGAGATGAAGAGTCAGAAGGAACGGTTTGTTATTTTATTTAAAAAAATGGATGAGATTTTGATCGGTCATAAGTGTTCGTCCAAGTTGGTGACAGGCGCCGAAAAATTTGAAGAAGCGATGGATGATGATTTCAACACGCCTCTCGCACTTGCCAGCCTGTTTGACGCGGTTACATTTGCGAATAAATATATATACAGTAGAAACTCGTTCGGCCAGGACGAGAAGAATGTTATCTGCGAAATGAGAAATAATATATCGGCGCTTGGGAAAGTGCTGGGCTTGGAGTTGGATAAAAATATGTCGGGCGATGTTGATAATGAGCATATAAAAAAATTGATAAAAGAGCGTAATGAGGCCCGCATAGCCAGGGATTTTAAAAAGTCTGACGAGATACGTAAAAAACTTTCCGATATGGATATCATTCTGGAAGATACTAAAGACGGAACGACATGGCGAAAAAAAATATAAGCAAAGGGGTATTTATTACCTTTGAAGGTCCGGAGGGCTGCGGCAAAACAACTCATGCGCGCCTGTTGTGCGATTTCCTTAATGAAATGTCGCTCGACTGTGTTCCGACGCGTGAGCCGGGCGGCACTAAAGCCGGCGAGGAGATAAGGGGGTTGTTGCTCCACTCAAGCGGGGTTAACATATCGGACTTGACGGAATTATTTTTGTTTGAGGCGGCGCGCTCCCAGATCGTCGAAGAGGTTATCGGGCCCAGCCTTAAGGCCGGAAAAGTAGTCATATGCGATAGGTTTACAGACGCTACTATATGTTATCAGGGCTATGCGGGCGGTATCGATATTAAGTCTATAGAGTCCCTGAATGATGTTGCTACAGGGGGTCTTAAGCCTGACATCACCATACTTCTCGACGTTGATACTGATACCGGATTGTCCAGGGCTATGAGCAAGGGCTTTGATAGGATGGAAAAGAAAGAGATCGGTTATCACAAAAAAGTGCGGGATGGCTACCTGAAGCTTGCAAAGAGATTTCCGGAAAGAATAAAAGTTATAAAAGTTGACGGAAGTATTGAGTATACTCAGAAGCTTGTTAGACGAGAGGTGGAGAAAATTGTCGTTCGAAAGCATAAAAGGGCAGGATAACGCGATAGATTTTATAAGGAACTCTGTCGCCAATGACAGGGTGTCTAACGCCTACATGTTCATAGGCCCGTCCGGAATAGGCAAGAAACTTACTGCGGTAAATTTTGCCAAGGCGCTTAATTGCTTAAGCCCTAAAGGCGGTGCATCATGTGACGAGTGCGTTCAATGCAGAAAAATAGACGCATCAAACCACCCTGATTTCCGCATCTTTTCTCCGGCTAAGGAAGATGCCAGTTTTGGCATAGATAAAATAAGGGCTATTACAAAAGACATAGGTCTTAAACCATACGAAGGGAAGAAAAAGGTTTACATACTTGATAGCGCTGACTCTATGACGCAGGAAGCGCAGAACGCGCTTTTGAAGACGCTCGAAGAACCGCCATCTGATTCGGTCCTGATACTCATAGTGGAAAATGTTAGCAATATATTTTCAACTATCCAGTCCCGCGCCAAGAGGGTGAGATTTTTCCCTCTTGCTACCGACGAGGTGGGGCGTATTCTTATAGATAAGTATGAGTTGGATGAGAAGAAAGCGCAGGTTTTGGCGCGTCTTTCGTCCGGAGAACTTGGTAAGGCGCTTGCGTATAACGAAGAGGCCTTTTTTAATAAGCGTAACCGTATAATTGACAGTTTGCGCTGCGGTGCCATGCTTGATTCTGACTTTGACGGTTTTTCAAAGTCGGATATCAGGATCGCTCTGGATGTGATGCTTACATGGTATCGTGATATAATGATAGCTAAGACCGGTGTCAATACCAGGGCGGCTTTGGTGAATGTAGATAAGCTGGATCTTATAGATAAAGAGGCTAAGAAGTTTGATTTTAAAGAGTTGAATAATATGATCAGTCAGGTTATATTAACAAGTTCGTTCCTTGAACAGAATATAAATCCGAAACTGGCCCTAGGTGTGCTCGGGTCAAACTTAATGCATCGTTAGAGAGGGAGTTTAAATATATGTATGAAGTCGTTCAGATAAGGTTAAGAGAAGCCGGTAAGATCACATATTTTTCGCCTGGGGGCATGCATTTTAAGATAGGCGAATACGTTATAGTAGAAGCGGACAGGGGGCTGGATTATGGGCAGGTGCTTTCCGAGACAGAGGCGCTTTTAGACTCCGACCTTGAAGAGCCGTTAAAGAAAGTGATAAGAAAGGCTAATCCCTGGGACATCCATCAGGTGGAAAAGAATAAGAAGAAAGTGTCGGAGGTAATGATCTCCTGTTCCAAAAAGATACAGGAGCGTAAGCTTCCGATGAAGCTTATTGATGCCGAGTTCTCTTTTGACAGATCAAAGATCGTATTCTATTTTACAGCGGAAGGCAGGGTCGATTTCAGGGATCTAGTCAAAGATCTCGCCAATGTTTTCAAGACACGCATAGAGCTGAAGCAGATAGGCGTCAGGGATGAGGCCAAGATACTGGGCGGGCTCGGGCCGTGCGGCAGGGCGCTATGCTGTGCCACTTATCTTAAAGATTTTGAACCGGTTACTATAAAGATGGCAAAGGAACAGAATCTTCCTCTTAATCCTACAAAAATATCGGGGCTCTGCGGGCGGCTTATGTGCTGCCTGGGGTATGAACATAAAACTTATAAAGAACTTATGAAAGGACTTCCGCGCGAAGGGGAGATTCTTAAGACAGAAAAAGGTAACGGTAAGATCATAAGTATTAATGCTCTGAAAAGATCTGTTACTGTTGAGCTCGAGGACGGCTCTCTTTTAGAAGTGAGCTATAAATAAATATGAAAAAATTCTACATAACCACACCTCTATATTATGTGAATTCGAAACCGCATATAGGGCATTCGTATACGACCGTTGCATGTGATGTCGTCGCCAGGTTTATGCGCCAGGCGGGTAACGACGTATTTTTTATGACCGGTACAGATGAACATGGCGAAAAGATCGAGAAGGCCACGATCGAACGCGGATTCAAGCCAGGCGAAGAACAAAAATTTGTAGATGAGATAGTCCCTGTTTTTAAGGATCTATGGGCAAAGCTGGGCGTGAAATATGATTACTTTATCCGTACGACGGACGACTATCATATCAAAACCGTGCAATCGCTCCTTAGTAAATTGCATAAAGAGGGAAAAATATACAAGAAAATATACAAAGGTTGGTTCTGTGTCCCGTGCGAAACTTTCTGGTCCGAGAGTCAGGCGCCGGATGGCGTATGTCCTGATTGCAAAAGGGCTGTTGAAAAACTCGATGAATCAAATTACTTTTTCAAAATGTCGGAATACCAGGATTGGCTGATAGAGCATATAAATAAAAATCCCGATTTTATTAAACCTGATTTCCGTAGAAACGAAGTGCTCGGCTTCCTGAAAGAGCCGCTGCTTGATCTTTGCATATCGCGCCCTAAAAGCCGTATGAACTGGGGCATAGAAATACCGTTTGATAAAGACTACGTGACCTATGTATGGTTCGATGCTCTTATAAATTATATTTCAGGCATAGGCTATCCGGACGACATGGAAAAATTTAAAAAATTCTGGCCGTGCGATTATCACGTAATGGCCAAAGATATTCTGAGGCACCATGCTGTGTATTGGCCGATCATGCTGAAGGCAGCCGGAATAGAGCCTCCCAGGACAATATTTGCACACGGTTGGTGGGTTTTCAAAGGCGAGAAGATGTCCAAGTCAAAAGGCAACGTCGTAGATCCGTTCGATCTTATCTCGCGCTATGGCATAGACGCCTACAGGTATTTTTTGCTGCGAGAAGTTTCGTTCGGAATGGACGGAGCGTTTAGTGAAGATTCGTTTATTTCCAGATATAACAGCGATCTTGCAAATGATCTAGGTAATTTGCTGAGCCGAACCCTTTCTATGGTGGAAAAGTATTTTGATGGCAATATCCCCGATGCGGCGGGTGTAAAAAACAATGTTCGCGGGGAAGAGCTGAAAGTTAAAGCCTTAGCCGTTGCGGGAGAGATGAATAAGTCTGTGCCTAATTTTGATTTCATAAACGCGCTGACAAAAATATGGGAAGTGATAAATATAGCGAATAAGTATATAGAAGATTCAAAACCATGGACCTTGGCTAAAGAGAAGAAGACCGGAGAGTTGGCCTCTATGATGTATAACCTTCTCGAAGTGCTTAGGATAACAGCCGTTGCCATAAGCCCATTCATGCCCGGAACGGCTAACAATATCCGTTCTCAGCTGGGCATGCCGGATGAGGGTGCTATACAGATCTCTGAAGCGGCTGAGTGGGGAGGCTTGCGCTCAGGAATGAAGATAAGTAAGGCAAATCCGCTTTTCCCCCGCATAGAAATCAAGTCCTAGGCACTTTCAATGCCTCGACGATGTGGGCATTGATGCTGCCTGGTCAAAGCATCAAATTACGTTGACTTGCATACATTGATATTATATAATTTTACCTCAATATTGTTCTAGAGGCCTTCGCATGATAGTTGATAATATTCGATCCGTAACACAAAGAATGGCAAACGCTTGCGAAAAATCAGGCAGAGCCATTGATGACGTAAAACTTGTGTGTGTTACGAAGATGGCTTCTGTGGAAGCGATGGAAGAAGCTCTGGCTGCCGGTGCGTCTATTATCGGTGAGAATAGGGTTCAGGATGCAGCCAAAAAATACACGCTTATCGGTAATAAAGTTCAATGGCATCTTATTGGGCATCTTCAGACCAATAAGGCAAAAGATGCTGTGCGGATATTCTCGCTGATCCACTCAGTGGATAGTGTTCGTCTGGCTAAAGAGATAAATAGAGAAGCATCCAAGGTAAATAAGGTCCAGGATATCCTGATTCAGGTCAACGTTTCAGGCGAGGCGAGTAAATTTGGTATTGAGCCGGGTTTTTTAAAAGACCTTTTACGCGACATAATCTCATGTCCTAACATAAATGTAAAAGGGTTGATGACGATCGCTCCTGAGGCTGATAATCCTGAAACAGTTCGTCCTTATTTTAAAGCATTGCGGGAGCTGAAAGAGCGCATAAACAGCTCAAATCTTATAGCTTATAAATTACAGCTTCTATCGATGGGGATGACTGGTGATTTTGAAGTTGCCATTGAAGAAGGCTCGAACATAGTAAGGGTCGGAAGGGCGATCTTTGGCCCCGGTACTTAGCTAATACGTGGCTGAATGAACTTGGAGGATAGCTATGATCGATAAGAAGATAGGCATAATAGGCTGTGGCAATATGGGCGAGGCACTGCTTGCGCGCCTGGCAGATGTTGTTGAAAAAAGCACTTCTATAATGGTCAGCGAGGCCGATGCCAAGAGGCGGGATTACATCCAGACGAAGCATAAGATAATAGTGGAAGTTGATAATAACGAAGTGGTGAAATTTGCCGACGTTATTATTTTAGCGGTTAAGCCGAAAGATTTTGAAAACGTTCTTAAGCAGGAAGTCTGCTGCGGACTGTCCGAGAAGAAGCTTCTCATTTCCATAGCGGCTGGTGTTACGACAAAACATCTGGAAGGAGTTGTCGGCAGTGATATACCGGTCGTCAGGGCTATGCCGAATATGGCAGCGATCATAGGAGAGGCTGTAACAAGTTTAAGCCGCGGAACGTCAGCGGGTCAAAAGGACATCAGCACCGCAAAGGAGATATTCTCGCTAATTGGTGAAGTCGTGGAGGTGGATGAGAAATTTGTAGATGCTGTTACCGCAGTCAGCGGCAGCGGGCCTGCTTATTTTTTCTACATGATCGAATCTCTTGCCGAAGCAGCTGCTGCGCTGGGTCTGGACGGGAAGACCGCCTCAAGGCTTGTCGCAAAGACGGCGCTCGGAAGTGCAAAATTACTGGAAGCGCTGAAAGAAGATCCCGCGATCCTTAGAAAGAAAGTAACGTCAAAAGGCGGGACGACAGAAGCGGCTATTGCGGTTTTTGAAAAGAAAAAGTTTAAAAATATAATCAAAGATGCCGTAAAGGCGGCAAATAAACGTTCAAAAGAACTTTCAAAGGGGTAAATATGTTTGCTGTCGGTAATCTGGTTTATGCGTTAGCAACGATTCTCGATTATGTGCTCATAGCCGCTAATTGGCTCGTGATAATAAGGGCCCTTATAAGCTGGGTAAACCCGGATCCTTATAATATGATAGTGCAGTTCCTTTATAAAACTACTGAGCCGATCCTTGCGCCTTTCAGGAGGCTGGTGCCGTCATATTCTATAGGTCTTGATATATCACCTATATTCGCACTGATAGCGATATGGTTTTTACGGTTATTTGTAATACGGACACTATTTGGTATAGCGATGAGGTTGTCATAATGGGTAGGATAGGAATAATAGGCGGCAGCGGGTTCTATAATATAAGCGGCATAAAAAATGTCAAGACGGTAAAAGTAGTTACCCCTTTCGGCAAGCCTTCAGACGATTTTACTACCGGGAACCTTGAGGGGATAGAAGTCGTTTTCCTTGCACGCCATGGAAAAGGCCATAAGGTGCTGCCGAGTGAAATAAATTACCGCGCCAACATATACGGCATGAAGAAGCTGGGTGTGGAAAAGATCATTTCTGTGTCAGCCTGCGGAAGCCTTAAAGAAGAGCATAAGCCTCTCGACATAGTTATACCGGATCAGTTTATAGACAGGACTAACCTTGGAAGAGTTATGACTTTTTTTGGAGACGGCATAGTTGCGCATATACCTTTTGCAGATCCGGTATGCCCTCATCTCGCGAAGGCTCTGGCTGATGCCGGCCGCAAGGTCGGTGCCAATATACATGAAGGCGGCGTTTATATAAATATGGAAGGGCCGCAGTTCTCAACTAAAGCAGAATCGAAGCTTTACCGGTCATGGGGTGTGGATATCATAGGGATGACGAACTTAGCCGAAGCGAAACTGGCGAGGGAAGCAGAGATGTGTTATGCGACGATCGCCTGCATTACGGATTACGACTGCTGGCGTATGGATGAAGTTTCTGAGAGTGTGACGCTCGATATGATTATACAGAATTTATGTAAAAATGTGGATGTATCTAAAAATATACTTAAAGCGGCTCTCCCTAATCTGGGCGGGGAAGTTTCGTGCGGCTGCGGTTCGGCGCTTAAAAATTCGATAGTTACGCGCCCCGAATATATTTCGTCCCGGACGAAAAAGAAGCTTAAACTTATAATAGGAAAGTACATAAAGTAAAAATGGAATATAAGAATACATTAAATTTACCGAAGACCGATTTTCCGATGAAGGCAGACCTGCCGAATCGCGAACCGGGCATGCTTAAAAATTGGGAAGATTCAAAACTTTATCTGAAGATCCGCAAAAATTGCAAAGGTAAGCCTAAATACGTTCTTCATGACGGGCCTCCGTATGCAAATGGCAGTATTCATATGGGCCATGCGCTCAATAAGATATTAAAAGATATCGTTATCCGCTATAAGACGATGAGGGGTTACGATTCTCTGTATGTGCCGGGTTGGGATTGCCACGGCCTTCCTGTCGAACACCAGCTTTTTAAGGAGCTCAAGATAACCAAATACGATATCGACCAGGTAAAGTTCAGGAAGCAGGCGCATGATTATGCAATGAAATACGTGGAGATACAGAAGAATGAATTTAAACGCCTCGGTATAATGGGCGATTGGGATAATCCGTATGTTACTTTAGCTAAAAGCTACGAAGCTGAGATCGTCCGGTCATTCGCCAAACTTGTTGAAAAGGGTTATATCTATAAAGACCTGAAACCGGTCAACTGGTGCTCGACTTGTGAAACAGCTCTTGCTGAAGCAGAGGTCGAATATGAAAACAAGGTCTCGCCTTCTATTTATGTAAAATTTGACTCAGTCTATAATGACATGCCGGCCAGCTTCATAATATGGACGACGACCCCCTGGACACTTCTTGCAAACGTAGCAGTTGCGGTGCATCCGGACTGCGACTATGTACTTGTAGCTGTGAAGAGACCGGCGGAAGAGAGGTTCATCCTGGCTAAAGCCCTTCTGGAAAAGGCTATGGAGAAATTCGGGATCAAAGAATATAAGGTACTCAAAACTTTCAAAGGCAGCGATCTCGAAGGGCTCGAGGCCAGACACCCATTTATAGATCGTATGGCAAAAGTTGTCTTAGCCGGATATGTTTCTATGGAGGACGGGACGGGATGTGTTCACACGGCTCCCGGACATGGTCAGGAAGATTACCAGACAGGCAGGAAGTACGGATTGCCTACAATAATGCCTGTCGATACAAGAGGAAAATTTGACCAGACTGCCGGTGAATTCAGCGGCATGAAAGTCTATGAAGCTAATAAGCCGGTCATTGAGAAACTCCAGGCTCTCGGCAAACTTCTCCGTGAAGAAGAGGTGACTCACTCGTATCCGCACTGCTGGCGATGTAAGAGGCCGATAATCTTCAGGGCTACTGACCAGTATTTTTTAAAGATCGACCATAAAGATCTGCGCAAGACGATGCTTGATGCCATAAAGTCAAAAATAAAATGGATACCGGAAGCCGGCCAATCCAGAATTGCAGCTATGGTGGGAAATAGGCCTGACTGGTGTTTATCCCGCCAGAGGTATTGGGGTGTTCCGATAATAGCTTTCTACTGCAAGGAATGCAAAGAGGTTCTCCTGGATGCTAAAGTTATAAATCATGTTGCGTCTTTGGTGGAGAAGGATGGCGCTGATGTCTGGTTTGCTAAAAAAGAAGAAGATCTTCTACCTGCCGGCACAAAATGCAAAAAATGCGGCGGCAAAGAATTCAGGAAAGAAACGGATATTCTTGACGTATGGTTTGATTCCGGCGTAAGTCATCAGGCGGTCCTGAAGAAGAATAAAGACCTTGATTATCCGTGCGAGTTGTATCTGGAGGGATCGGACCAGCATAGAGGATGGTTTCAATCCGCTCTGATCACCGGTATGGCGATCGATGATCTAGTGCCGTATAAAAATGTGCTTACTCATGGTTTTGTTGTTGACGGTGAAGGCAAGAAGATGTCGAAGTCGATCGGGAACGTAATAACGCCCGAGAAGGTTATGAAAAAATACGGTGCCGACATACTGAGGTTGTGGGTTGCTTCCAGCGACTACAGTGAAGACGTCAGGCTGTCAGATGAAATATTAACGCGCCTCGCGGATGCTTACAGGAAAATAAGAAATACTTACAAGTATCTTCTGAGTAATCTATTTGATTTTGATCCATTCAAGGACGCGATCCCCTATGGTGATATGCTCGAGATAGATAGGTGGATACTGTCGCGCATGTCGGAACTGATAAAAGAATCGGAGAAAAATTACGACGAGTTTGAATTCCATAAAGTTTACAGGGATGTCTACAGTTTCTGCATTTATGAAGTATCGTCAGTATACCTTGATATTCTCAAGGACAGGATGTATACTTTCAAGGCAGATTCCAGGGAGAGAAGGTCGGGACAGACCGCTATGCATGAACTTCTGACCGGACTTCTGAAAATAATGGCGCCCATACTTGCCGTTACTACCGATGAGGCATGGGCGTATGCTCAGCGCAATGAAAAGGCAGGCTCTATACATCTCGAATCATGGCCACAGGCGGATCATGATAGTTTCTTTGAAAAAGATCTGAACGATAAGTGGGCCAGGTTGGTAGCTGTGCGTGAAGCGGTTCTTAAGAGGCTTGAGGAAAAACGCCAGAATAATGAAATAGGAGCGAGCCTTGAAGCCAGAGTGGTCTTAGCTACGGAAGACAGGGAATACAAAAAGTTACTCAAAGAGAATTCCGATATATTAAGATATCTGTTCATTGTATCGCAGGTAGGGATTGTGAAAGGGCTTCCGGATAAAAAAGATCTTGACCCAGTGGTTCCTATAGCTATTTATATTGAAAAAGCAAAAGGGGTTAAATGCCAGAGGTGCTGGAATTACAGCGAACAGGTGGGGTTATTTAAGGACCACCCGGCGCTTTGTGAAAGATGCGTTAAGGCCGTAGAGCACAATGTAAACTTAATAAACCCTTCGACAAGCTCAGGGTTTGATTCCTAGCGAAGTTGAGGAGCAAAGGAGCAATAAATGGCAATAGCTAAGAAGATTAAGAGGGCCGGTAAGATCAAAAAAAATGCACACGCAAAGAAAAAGAAAACGATTGCGGTTAAGAAGCTTAAAATTAAAAAACTTCCGAAGACAGTGTTGAAAAAATATAAAGAGCTTCTGATTAAAGAAAGAGAGAAGGCTGGCGGCGGATTGTCGCATATAGCAGAAACTACGCTTAATAGATCACAGCGGGACGCTTCCGGGGATCTTTCCGGTTATTCATATCACATGGCCGATATGGCTAGCGACGATTATGAGAGGGAGTTTTCCCTAGGACGCGCTACCGATGAGCAGAACCTTCTTTATTTGATTGATGAGGCTATGAAAAGAATAGCGGACGGCACTTACGGCGCTTGCCTGCAATGCGGCAAGGCTATATCGAAAAAACGCCTTGTAGCGCTGCCTTATTCTGAGCTGTGCATTGAATGTCAGAAGTCCAATGAGGATAAATGATATTTTTACTTGCTTCGCTCGTTTTTATCCTTGATAGAATTACCAAAATAATTGCCGTAAGCACTATGTCTTACGGGCAGTCTATAAAAGTCCTGCCGAATATTTTTCATATTACGCTGGTGCTGAATAATGGCACAGCGTTTGGTCTTATGAAAGGGCAGAACGCTATCCTTGCCGTTATCACTGCCATAGCAATAGCGCTGATAGTTATATACGTTGTAACGCATAAAAGTCTGGGGATTGCCGTTTCGGTAGCGCTTGGGTTTATATTGGGTGGCGCTATGGGCAATCTTCTCGATAGAATAAAATTCAGTTACGTAATAGACTTTCTTGATTTTCGTATATGGCCGGTTTTCAATATCGCAGACTCGGCTATTACGTTAGGTATGCTAATCCTGGTGGTAATTTTATGCACCCGATCCTCTTAAAAATCGGAGCATTTACCGTATACTCATACGGTGTTATGGTTGCTGTGGGTTTTACGCTGGCAACTGTCTTTATCTACATGAAGGCGCCTAAATTCGGTCTGAGCAGGGAAAAATGTATAGACCTTGCTATAACTATTCTGATAGCGGGTGTAGCCGGCGCGAGGCTGCTTTATGTTTTTCTCAATAGCTCATTTTATACCGCCAATCCTTTGGAGATAATCATGTTGTATAAGGGCGGGCTGGTCTGGTATGGCGGTTTTGTATCCGGTCTTATTGCGATGATAATTTATGTCCGGATGAATAAGCTGAGCTTCTGGTCTGTGGTAGATCTTTTGGCTCCATATGCTGCACTGGCGCAGGGCTTCGGAAGGATCGGCTGCTATCTGAACGGCTGTTGTTACGGCATGAAAGTTGGTCCGGAGTTCCCGCTTGCAGTTACATTTCCTCCTGAGGCAGATCCGCGCCTGCCTATACAGCTTATTTCCGCGGGAGCACTGTTCCTTGTATTTATCATACTCCTGATATGGCAGAACAGGCGCCGCTTCGCAGGAGAGATATTTGCAGGTTATTGCATACTATATTCTTCCAAAAGATTTATTGTGGAATTTTTCAGGGGTGATAATCCCAGGCTATTTTTGGGCCTTACCATATCCCAAATTATAAGTGCCGTGATCTTTGCAGCGGCCATAACTGTTTTCATAATGAAGGCGAAACAATGGAAAAGCGTTACTACCATTTCGAAGTAGTTGCAGAAGATAAAGGTAAAAGACTTGATAAATTTATTGTTGAGAATTTGCCGAAAGATTTTTCACGGGTATTTCTGCAGAAGCTGATAGCTGAAGGCCATATCGTCGTTAACCTCGTCTCATCAAAAGCTAACCACAAGATACTTCCCGGCGAATTAATAGATGTTACTATACCCAAAGCTGTAAAATCCAAAGTAGAACCGGAAAAGATAAAGCTTAACATAGTTTATGAAGATAAGGATATCGTTGTTGTCAATAAAGCGCCCGGCATGGTTGTTCATCCGGCACCAGGGTCAAAGTCCAAGACACTTGTGAATGCGCTTTTAGCGCACTGCAAAAACCTGTCCGGCATCGGCGGTGTTCTGAAGCCGGGAATAGTCCACAGGATAGATAAGGATGTGTCGGGGCTTCTGGTAGTAGCAAAAACGGACCGCGCTCATCATGCTTTAGCGGACCAGTTTAAGGACAAGACCGCCTCGAGAGTCTATTACGCGGTGGTTAAAGGCGTTGTTCAGCTTGATAATGGAATAATAGATCTCCCTATAGGCAGGTCGACGCGTGACAGGAAGAAGATGGCTGTGAGTTTTGAAAGGTCCAGAGATGCTCTCACCAGATATAAAGTGCTCGAGAGGTTCAAAAACTCCAGCCTTCTGCAGATAACCCTTGGCACAGGCAGGACTCATCAGATAAGAGTTCATCTTTCGTATATCGGACATCCGATACTGGGCGATGTCAAATACGGCACAACAGCGATAGGGATCTCCAGGCCGGCCCTTCATGCGAAGACGCTAGGTCTCATACATCCTACTACTAAAAAATATATGCAGTTCAAGACAGAGCTTCCCCGCGATATGAAAGAGCTGATAGAAAAGTTAAAAAAATCCTGATAAGATAAATATATGAAACCGCTGAATATAAAAAAAACGGAAAAAATTGCCGGCAGACTGACAGTGCCGGGTGATAAGTCTATTTCTCACAGAGCTGTTATGATAGGTGCAATATCAAAAGGTAAGACCGTTGCCAAGAATATCCTTGATTGCGACGACTGTAATTATACTATACGTGCATTTCAGGATATGGGTATCTCTATCAAAAAAGACGGTCTGCTGACGACTATAGAAGGAGCAGGGCTGCGCGGGCTCCGAGTTCCGTCCCGCAATCTCAATGCTGGAAGTTCCGGAACGACGATGAGACTTTTATCGGGGATACTGGCAGGACAGGACTTTGCATCAGTTCTTGATTGCGATGAGTCTCTTTTGGTAAGGCCGATGAAGCGTGTCATAGAACCGTTGTCGCTTATGGGAGTTGATATCAAAGGCTCGCCATCCGGCAACCCTCCGCTTGTAATAAAAGGCGGAATAGTTAAACCTGTTTGTTATAAATTACCAATACCAAGCGCTCAGATTAAATCCGCGATTCTTCTGGCCGGGCTCTATGCCGATGGGACCACTGTTGTGGAGGAATTGTTTAAATCACGTGATCATACTGAAAGAATGCTTGGATATTTTGGGGCTGATATCAAGATCAATGGCGTCAAAGTTTCGATAAAAGGCGGCGGCGAACTTGAGGGCCGTTCAGTCGAGGTGCCCGGCGATATTTCGAGCGCCAGTTTTTTTATGGCGGCAGCGATTCTTATTAAAGGGTCTAAGATCAGGATAGAGAATGTGGGGATCAATCCTACGAGGGCCGGCATACTGGATGTGTTGAAAAAAATGGGTGCCAAAATAAATATTACAAATAAGAGAGATCTCTTTGAACCCGTTGGAGACATAGAGGTAGAGTATGGAAAGACCCGCGGGATAATAATAGAAGACGCTATGATACCTTCTATAATCGACGAGCTTCCTATTGTATTTGTCCTCGCAGCGCTATCAGAAGGAAGAACGGTAATAAAAGGCGCTGAGGAGCTTAGGGTAAAAGAGACGGATAGAATACGCTCTATGAAAGAGAACCTTGCCGCGATGGGTGGTAAGGTTAGAGTTTCTGAAAAGGAAATAATTATAGAAGGAGTCAGGTCTTTATCGGGCGCCAGCCTTAAAAGCTATGGCGATCACAGGACCTGTATGGCAATGACGGTAGCGGCGCTTACAGCTGATGGCGAAAGCCGGATCGATGACATAGAATGCGTCAGCAAATCCTTCCCTGAATTTTTTGAAGTTCTGGAGGGCCTGAAATGAAGCTTTTTTGGGCTGGCTTGCTGGTGCTGCTTTCTGCGTCATTTTGTTATGCGGGAGGTGCCAGCGTTTATAAATACGACGACCTGAAATTTCTTATTGAATGTCCGCAGAATTATGAAGTGAAGAGAATGTCCGGTGCGTATCAAAATACGGTCGGAATAGTGTTAAGCGGCAGCGCCGACAAAAGAAGTTTTAAGCCGAATGTTACAATAAGTTCTGCGCCTAACAGTAACCCGCCTATAAGCCTAGACCGATTTTTTAATCTTAACCTGCAGAATTTCCTGAAAGATGCCAATTTCAAAATTGTGCTTGCCGAAAAGACAAAGCTGGGCAGCAAGGAAGTTTATCAGCTGCGGTATAAGCAAAAGGTTGCTCCTAAAGAGGGAAGCAAAGATAAAGAGGTCGTGGCGATAGAGGTGCTGCAGGTTTATGTGATAGAGTCGACGCGGGTTTATGTGATAAATTATTCGGCCACTGCCTCTGATTTTGAAACCTATCTGGCGCCGGCAAACGAAATATTTAAGAGTTTTAAGGCGATATAGAAAATTTCCGATTTCATTCTGCTTGATTTATTGAAAGACCCGTGTTAAGATACTGGCAATTCGGAGTTATATATAAATGCAACAGAACAAAGAGCAAGATAAGATGGAGAAGATAGTCTCGCTATGTAAAAGGCGCGGGTTTATCTTCCAATCCAGCGAAATATACGGCGGCCTGGCAAGCACATGGGATTACGGCTCGCTTGGCGCTGAGCTTAAGCGCAACCTCAAGAATGCCTGGTGGGCTTCCAATGTCTATCAGCGCGACGATATCGAAGGGCTGGATGCTTCAATACTGATGCGGCCCGAAACGTGGATGGCCTCAGGTCATGTCACAAATTTTGAAGATGCACTTGTCGATTGTAAATCCTGCAAGAAGCGCTTTAAAGTAGAGCATGTCACCGGAAAGAAATGTCCGGAATGCGGCGGCGAATTGACAGACGCCCGGCAGTTTAACCTGATGCTCAAAACACATTTAGGCCCGGTAGAAGATACCAGCAGCCTCACATACCTGAGGCCCGAAACGGCTCAGGGCATATTTGTGAATTTCCAGAATGTTCTTACCTCCATGCGCCGGAAGCTTCCTTTCGGCATTGCCCAGATAGGCAAATCATTCCGCAACGAAGTCACTACCGGCAATCTTACATTCCGTTCGCGTGAGTTTGAGCAGATGGAAATAGAGTTCTTTGTTAAACCGGGAACGGATGAAGAGTGGTATGAAAAATGGGTTAGTGAGAGGTTTGAATGGTATATAGAACTTGGTATTAATAGGGAAAATTTACGCAAACGCACACACGGAAAAACAGAGCTTGCGCATTATGCGAAGGCCTGCACAGATATTGAATATAAATTTCCATTTGGATGGTCGGAACTTGAAGGTATAGCTAACAGGACTGACTTCGATCTGAAGCAGCATATGCGTTTAAGCGGTAAAGATCTCCAATATTTTGACGACGAATCTAAAGATAAGTACGTTCCTTATGTCATTGAACCTTCGGGCGGAGTTGACAGGTCTATTCTTGCTTTCCTCACCGATTCATATCGTGAAGAGGAAGTAAAAGGCGAAAAGCGCGTGTCATTGGCGATACACAAGAGGCTTGCTCCTATTAAAGTCGCAGTGCTGCCGCTTTTAAGGAACAGACCGGATATAGTAGAGCTTGCCGGGAAAATAACTGAGGATCTGCAGAAGTGTTCTGCTCTGGGTGGAAAAGTTATGTATGATGATACTGCTTCTATAGGAAGGCTCTACAGAAGGCAGGATGAAATAGGTACACCGTACTGTATAACTGTCGACGTCGACTCTTTAAGCGATAAAAAGGTAACTATCCGCGATAGAGATTCAATGAAGCAGGATAGGGTAAGCGTTGATAAGGTTAGAGAATATTTAGAAGAGAAGTTCAACTGAGGCATAGAAATTTCTTTGCTTCACAAATTTGAAAGGAGCGGCAGTAGAGATGGGCAGCAAAAGCAAAAAATACGTCTACTTCTTTGGCGGCGGTAAAGCAGATGGAAATGAGTCTATGAAAAATCTCCTGGGCGGCAAGGGAGCGAACTTAGCCGAAATGGCAGGACATCCGAAACTGAGATTGCCTGTGCCTCCGGGATTTACTATAACAACAGAGGTCTGCAACTATTATTACGATAACGGTAAGAAATATCCTAAAGAATTAAAAGAGCAGGTAAATGTCGCTTTATCTAAAGTTGAAAAGATCATGGGGAAGAAATTCGGCGATTCCGCAAACCCTCTTCTCGTATCGGTCCGTTCAGGTGCGCGCAAATCTATGCCTGGCATGATGGAGACGGTCCTAAACGTTGGGCTTACAGAGAAGACAATCGAAGGGCTGATAAAACAGACTGGCAACGAGAGGTTTGTTTACGATGCTTATCGCAGGCTCATAATGATGTATTCAGATGTAGTTATGGAGAAAGCGGAAGGCATTGAGCCTAAGGGCGGCAAAGGTATCCGTAAGATGCTGGATGAAAAGCTGGAAGCCGTAAAGCATTCTAAAGGCTACAGGCTGGACACAGACCTCACTGCGGAAGATCTGAAAAGCCTTGTGGTAGAGTTTAAGAAGACCGTGAAAGAAGTTCTCGGTAAACCGTTCCCGGATAACGCAGAAGAGCAGATGATGGGCGGAGTCGGTGCGGTATTCGCAAGCTGGAACGGCAAGAGAGCCGTTGAATACAGGCGCATAGAGAAGATACCTGATGAGTGGGGGACAGCCGTTACCGTCCAGACGATGGTTTTCGGAAATATGGGCGATGATTGCGCTACCGGTGTTGCTTTCAGCCGTAATCCAGGCAACGGTGAAAATCAGTTCTATGGTGAGTATTTAGTGAACGCACAGGGCGAAGACGTAGTTGCAGGTATAAGGACTCCGGGACCTATTAATGATTATTCCAAGAACGACCAGAGCAAAACACTGCCGACGCTTTCAAAGATCATGCCCAATATATATAAGGAACTCGACAGCATAAAGACCCGCCTCGAGAATCACTATAAGGATATGCAGGACATAGAGTTTACTATCGAGAAGGGCAAGCTTTTCATGCTCCAGTGCCGTGTCGGAAAACGCAATGGTGTTGCGGCGGTGCGCATGGCTGTAGATATGTATAAAGATAAATTCATTACTGCCGATATGGCTATTATGCGTGTCGCGCCAAATCAGCTCGTTGAACTTCTGCTCCCTATGATCGATCCGAAGGCTGAGCTGGCAACACCTCCGATAGCTAAAGGTTTACCTGCTGGTCCTGGCGGCGCTGTAGGCCGGGCCGTGTTTACGTCAAATGACGCTGTTGCGTGGGCTGCAAGAGGCGAGAAAGTAATATTAGTCCGCGAAGAGACTTCGCCTGAAGACGTCGATGGTATGCATAAGGCTCAGGCTATATTAACATGTAAGGGCGGAATGACCTCACACGCGGCACTTGTTGCGCGCGGATGGGGGAAATGCTGCATAGTCGGCTGTGCGGATATCGAAGTCGGCAGCGACCTGAAGTCTTTTGAGACGAAGAAGGGTGTTACAATAAAAGAAGGCGACTGGATAAGCCTAAACGGGACTAAAGGTATCGTGTTTCAGGGTAAGCTTCCGCTCGTCGATGTAGATGTGGAGCATAATAAGTCTTACACAGAGCTGATGAAGCTGGTCGATAAGGCCCGCACGCTTAAAGTCAGGACAAATTCCGATACCCCGAAAGATGCGGCTCAGGCCATAAAATTCGGCGCAGAAGGTATCGGGCTTTTCCGTACAGAGCACATGTTCTATGGAGAAGGCAGCGATAAGCCGCTCTTCCTTCTTCGCAAGATGATCATGTCTAAAAACTTGGACGAGAGGCGTAAGGCGCTCGACGAGTTGTTCCCATACGTGAAGAGCGATATTAAAGCAACCGTAGAAGCTATGAAAGGCTATCCGGTTACTATAAGGCTCCTCGATCCGCCGCTTCATGAATTTGTTCCTCACAGCGCAGACAAGCTGGAAGCGCTTGCAAAAGAGCTGGGCGTAGATATGGCTGAGCTCAATAAGCGCGCAGAAGGTTTGCGTGAGAATAATCCTATGTTGGGACACAGGGGCGTTCGTTTAGGTATTACGTATCCTGAGATCACCGAAATGCAGGTGCGCGCCATACTGGAAGCAGCCGCGGAACTTATTAAGGAAGGCAAGAAAGCCGTTCCTGAAATAATGATCCCAGTTACTTGCGCCAAGACGGAACTTGATAATCAGAAAGCAATAGTTGAAAAAGTAGATAAAGAAGTTCGCGCGAAGTTCGGGCTCAAGAAACTGCCGTATATGTTCGGAACGATGATAGAGATACCTCGTGCCGCGCTTCTGGCAGCTAAGATGGCCGAGACCGCAGAGTTCTTCTCATTCGGGACGAACGACCTTACGCAGATGAGTTTCGGATTTAGCCGTGATGACATAGGGTCGTTCCTGCCGGATTATTTAAACTCAAAAATTCTTCCGGCCGATCCGTTCCAGACAATTGATCAGGACGGTGTCGGAGAGCTTATGAGATACGGTATTGAAAAAGGACGCGCCACACGCAAGGACTTAAAGGTCGGGATTTGCGGTGAGCACGGTGGTGACTCTGAGTCGGTGAAGTTCTGTCATCGCATCGGTATGAATTACGTCAGCTGTTCGCCTTTCAGGGTTCCGATAGCACGTCTTGCGGCAGCGCAGGCGGCTTTGGAAGGTAAAAAGAAAAAATAAAAAGCCATCAGCCGTCAGTTTCCAGCGGTTATGCTGAAAACTGACGGCTTAAAGCTGAAAGTTTAAATTATGGACGCTATCAGACTATACCTGAAAGACATAAAGAAACTTCCGCTGTTGACCCCAGAAGAAGAGATCTCCCTCGCAAATAAGATCAAGCGCGGCGACAAAGCTGCCCGCGCAAAGATGATCCAATCTAACCTGAGGCTTGTTATAAACATAGCTAAGAAGTATTCGCACCTTGGTGTCTCAATGCTGGATCTCATAGAAGAGGGCAATATGGGATTAATGAAAGCTGTAGAGAAATTTAATCCCAAAAAAGGCTATAGGTTTTCTACTTATGCAGCATGGTGGATAAGACAGTATATTTCCAGGGCAATAGCAAACCAGGGCAAAACAGTCAGGATGCCTGTTTATATCATAGAGCTTCTTATGCGGTTCAAGAAAGTTCAGGAGCATCTTACTAATTCCATGAAACGGAAACCGCGTCTGAATGAAATAGCGAAACGCATGGGTCTTCCCATGAAGAGAGCTAAAGAGCTGCATAAAATGGTTTCCGGAACATCGAGTCTTAACGCACCTGTAGGTGATGAAGGATCTACGGAATTTCTCGATCTGATAGAAGATGTGAATATAGTATCGGCCGTTGATGAATTGTCTAATTTCCTGACGCAGGAAAGGATAAATCTTCTTCTCGAGAAGATGTCGAAACGGGAGCAGAAAATACTCAGTCTGCGCTTCGGCCTGAAGGACGGAGTGCCCCACACTCTCAGGGACACCGCAAAGCATTTTGGTATTACCAGGGAGAGGGTAAGGCAGATAGAATCCGCGGCCATGCGCAAGATGCGTGAGATGATGATACAGCAGGAGAAGGAGACGGGTTTTAAAAGCAGGTAAATAAAGGTAGCAGCATGAGCGATCTTAAATCGGCAATTCGAGATATACCTGGTTTTCCAAAAGAAGGCATAATATTTAAAGACATTACTACTCTGCTTGGCAATAAAGATAAATTCAAACAAGCCGTAGATCTCTTCGCCGAAAAATTTAAAGATAAAAAAATAGATGTCATTGTCAGTATCGAGGCGCGCGGTTTTATATTTGGCGCCGCACTAGCCTATAAGCTTGGCGCCGCACTAGCCCCTGTCCGAAAAAAGGGGAAGCTTCCATTCAAGACCTATTCCGTTACATATGAGCTGGAATACGGTAAGGATACCCTTGAGATCCATCAGGATGCGCTTAAAAAAGGCGATAATGTATTGATAGTTGATGATCTTCTGGCTACTGGCGGGACATGTAAGGCCGTGACAGAACTGGTTGAAAAAATGGGAGGCAAGATAGTGGGCCTTGCTTTTCTTATCGAGCTTCTTCCTCTGAAGGGGCGCGAGAAATTTAAAAACTACGATATCGTTTCTTTGATACAAGACGAATACTGCTGATACTGCTAAAACCCCGAAATACACACCATTTTTTAATTTTTCAATTTGACACCGATAAAGTATTCAGGTATACTTATGCAAAACTAACGTTAAATAGCATAAGGCTATTTAAGGAAAGGATATAAGAGATGGGTATTTGTAATTGCAGGAAAAGTTTTATCGTTTTTATAATAATTTTTGTAGTTTGTTTATTTTTGGGTGAGCAGGCATATGCCGTAAATGGAACGCGGGAACTTGGTTTTAGTACCAGAGACTCTGCTATGGCTGGTGCTACTACGGCCTCACCGGAAGACACGTCCTGCTTGGTAAAAAACCCAGCCGGTCTTGTCTGGTTAGGTAATAGGATCGATCTGAGCTATCAGAATATCCTTATTCATGACGTTACTATGCATACCGAAGGCGCTCTTACCAATGCCGGATTGCGCCAGAAGAGCAGCATAAACTATTTGCCCGCTGGCAACGGCGGAGTGAGCTACCGCATCCCCGGAACCGACAAATATCCTATATCTGTAGGGTTTGGAGCTTTTACAATGGCTGGATTGGCGGACAATTTTGCCTCCTCCCGTATGATGACTGCTCTTACAGGTAATTACGATAAGATGATGGACTTGAGGAGTATGCGATTTGCGCCTGGATTAGCGGTTGCATTTAACGACAAATTTTCGTTTGGATTTACCGGAAACATTAATTTGCAAGCGCTGAGAACTAATATGGCGACCTCTACCTATGCACAGACTCAAGGAATGGGGGATTGGGATTTTGCGCCAGGCGGCGGTTTCACATTAGGACTTCTTTATAAATTTAACGAGATGCTAAACCTTGGAGCTACCTACGAAAGCCATCAATGGATGGGACATCATTATAAATATAATGATTGTCTGCCGTATATAGATGAGCCTCCTGTGATAAGCATAGGGTTGGCGCTCAAACCTGTAAAGAATGTAGAGCTTACATTTGATACAAGGTATATCAACTGGAGAGATACTAAGAGCGCAGGAAGAGGTCCCGGAAGCGGTGGTTTTGGATGGAACGATCAATGGGTTTTTGCCGTAGGCGGTGAATACACATATAAGGAAAAGCTTAAATTGCGCCTTGGTTACAATTATGGCAAAGCTCCTTTGCAAGATGACGTCGTTTTTGCAAACGCGCTTTTATCTGCCGCGACTATGGAGCATCATTTTACTACAGGTGTTTCGTATCAGGTCACAAAGAAGCTGTCCTGCGATTTAACATGGGAACACCATTTTATGGGTGTGAAAGCTGACAGTGGCTGCGGAGATGTGTATAGCGTAAACGGTGCTGGCACCAAGATAACAGCCGCTGCGGATATAATAAGTGTTGGGTTAGGGTATAAATTCTAAATATAAAATACAGTAAAAAAAGGCGCTCTTACGAAAACGAGAGCGCCTTTTTTTATTCCTTTGCAGTGTGCCGTTAAATTTGTTATAATTACTTCGATTTTTTATCGCCCCTGTAGCTCAGATGGATAGAGCACAGGTTTCCTAAACCTGGTGTCGCCCGTTCGACTCGGGCCAGGGGCGCCATTTTTTTTCAATAAAAAAACCGGAAAGGCTTCGTATGATAGACCTGCATACCCATACATTATTTTCGGATGGCGAACTTTTGCCGAGCGAACTTGTCAGGCGCGCGGAAGTCAAAGGCTATAAAGTGATAGCTCTTACCGATCATGTTGATTCATCAAACATAGATTTTGTCCTGCCCCGGATAATAAAAGTTTGCAAGGTTTTAAACAGGTTCTGGAATATTCTTGCGGTTCCAGGCGTTGAGATAACTCATGTGCCGGTCCAGGAGATAAAGAGCCTTGTAAAATTTGCCAGAAAAAATGGTGCGAAGATTGTGGTGGTGCATGGAGAGACTGTAGCTGAGCCGGTCATTCCCGGAACCAATCGTGCTGCCATCGAAGCTGGATGTGACATCCTGGCGCACCCCGGACTTATTACCAAAAGCGATATTGAGCTTGCAAAAAAACGCGGAGTTTATTTAGAAATTACCACACGAAAAAATCATTCAAAAACAAATAAGCGGCTTTTTAAGATGGCCAAAGTAATAGGTGCAAAACTGGTTCTTAACAATGATACTCATAGCGAAGAGAGTTTAAAGACGCGTCCGCAGGCTACTGCTATTTTACGAGCCTTAGGAATGACGCAACTCGATATAAACCAGGTATTTAAGAACTCGGAGGACATAGTTAGGAATAAAAAGCTGAATTAACCTTGACATTTTTTTCTCCTATGATATACTTATGTTAATAAAAAAAGTTAGATCGCCTATAACACCATAGATAACTTAAATCTTGGCGAAGGGGGAGGTGGTAAATTAAATAGCCCAGAGTTATCAAGATGTGGTGATGTAGATAAAGCAGCATAATGATATATAGAAGGGCTTGGCAGTTTTGATATCGCATCGGTGCATAAAAGCCCAAACTTTGAAATATATTTATAAAATGTACTTAAACCTCAAAAAGGAGGTATTATGAAGTTTTTGAGAATTCTTTGCGTTCTCGCGTTGGCGCTTTGCGTCACAGCAAGCGTATACGCCGAAACACAGAGCGTGAAGGTAAGTGGTGACCTCACAATGAGAGGCATCTACAGAAATGATTACAGCATGGTCAGCAGCGTTAACGAAGGTGCGACAATTGACGGAACCGATAAGAGCTGGGCAATGACAGTTGCCGCTGTTCAGGTTGATGCGGATCTCACCGATAACGTAACCACAGTAATTCGCTTGCTGAACCAGAGAGATTGGAACGTAGCGCACAGCGCGACCACGACCAGCCCTCTCAACCCAACCGAAACTGCTAATGGTGATGAGTTTGACGTGATGGTAGATTTGGCTTATGTTCAGCTGAAGAATTTTATCTATTCACCGCTCACAGTTACCATTGGTCGTCAGAACCTGTGGTTCGGTCGCGGCTTCATAGTTGGCGCGAATCAGCAGAATCCTGGCAATGTTGGCGGAACTACAGATTCAACATTTGTTGCCGGCAACCTGTCAGCACCGGAATATACAGCCATCAATTCATTTGATGCTGTGAAAGCAGTGTTGGATTTTGATCCATGGACGATCACTGGTATCTATTCAGTTATCGACAATGGGTCGGTTTCAGTCCGTGATAACACTGACCTGTGGGGCGTTAACGTCGGCTACAAATTCAATAAAATGAATGGTGAAGCCGAAGGTTATTGGTTCTATAAGACCGATCGCGGAACCATACCGTTAACAGACCTGAAGGGCAATAGCAATGATGTTTACACGGTAGGTTTAAGAGGAAGCTTTGATCCTATAAGCTGGATTACTCTCGCTGGTGAAGGCGCATGGCAGGGTGGACAATATCTTGAAAGTTCCTTACAGTCAAATTCAAGAACACGCTCTGCGTTTGCAATGGATTTCAGCGGAGAAATAAGATATTTCACAGATAAGTTTGCGTGGAAGCCGAAACTCGGCCTCGAGTATATATATTACTCAGGTAACGTAAATGACGGCGATCCTACACAGGCTGGCGGCGTTTATCATGGATGGGATTCGATGTACAGAGGTAAGTACGATTCCGCCATTCGTGAATTCGTCGGCAAGTTCTACGCAACCAACAGGTATCCTGTAAGAAACAACTATACACAGGCTACTGCGGATGATTCACGCACCAACCAGAACCAGGTTATATTCCTTGGCAGCATTCAGCCGATGGAAAGCCTTACAGTAAAAGGCAACTATAACTTGTTCTGGAACATTGAAGGATACGATGCAGGTGTCAAAAAGTCACAGGGCTTTGTCGGTCAGGAAGTTGACATACAGGCCAATTGGGACTACACCGAAGACGTAAGCTTCAACTTGCTCGCCGGATGGTTTATGCCGGGCGAAGTATATTATGATCAGGGCAAGGCTGTTGCAACGGATCTCGTTGGTTCAGTGAAGGTAAGCTTCTAAGTATTACGTTTAATAAAAAACCCCGCTCAAATACTGAGCGGGGTTTTTTTTATGTTTCTAACTCAGTGTAAAATC
>Ga0172381_10000688_pt1 | contig 41169 bp, 55 predicted proteins | sample Leawel6488metaG_FD_119754 | JGI IMG/M metagenome (GOLD analysis project Ga0172381, IMG submission 119754) | Leachate microbial communities from a municipal landfill in Southern Ontario, Canada - Leachate well 64-88 metaG | ecosystem: Engineered > Solid waste > Landfill > Unclassified | place... | reverse complement strand
TCCTTTCAATTCCAAATCAGCTTTAGCCTCAATAGCTAACTTAGCCTTCTCTTCAATCCTCTTCGCTTCAAGCTCTATCTGAGCCTTCTCAACTTCATTAACTTTAGCTTCTGCTCTTAATAAAACTTCAGGAGGTATCTCACCACCACCAGCTAATGGTTGAGGAGGATTCTTAGCTGTATCAATTTTCTTATTAAGGTCTTCTAGATCCTTAGCAATCTCAAACCTCATAGATCTAGGCAATCCTTTGTACAAAAAGAATGAATCCAACGCTATATCAAATAAGACATCTCCCATAGGACGATTGGTAAAGGGATTACCCCCAACCTCGGCCGCTCTATAAGCATTAAGCCCTACCAAACCTGTTAATATTCTAGCCCCAGTCTCCATACCTTCTCTAGGAAATAGGCCTTTAGAGACACCAAAGATAGTTCCAATCATAGCACCTGACTTAGTCCCTTCCCATATTTTACCTGCTACTTGGGGAAAAGTAACTTGCTCAAGCGCTTCACCAATACCTGATAAGCCAATAGCAGGACCTAGCAATACTGAGTCTCTCAAAGCACTCTTAAACATCCTCGCATAAATCCCTTCGTTCTGAACTGCTTGAGGTAAGAAGTTCAAAACAGGCTTGACAAGTTTTTTAGCTATGTACATTGGAGATCCGTAAAGCCCAGCTAATGAACCAAGGGCTTCTCCGGCATAACCAAAGGTACTAGTCGCTGGATAATCTATCTCACCTGTCATAGCCTCTTTAATCGCTGGAGATAGTCCAAGCGTAGACATTGAGATGAAGGAACTCGCAGCCTTCTCAACAAACTCTGGTGACTGTCTGAATTGATCTAGCGGAACGTTAGACTCTTTAGCCATATGCATGACTAGAGCTTGAGCCTTAGCTGAGTCAGACAGCTTACCTATATTCTCAGCACCGAATATACTAGTAATGGCATTAAGCCCACGTTCGATAAAGTTTGGCTTATCATCACTTCGACTGATACTTTGAACTGGTACAAGGATTTCTTCATATCCTTCAGGTATGTTACTTCTCCTTGGGTATGTAGTGGTCTTCATCCTATCTTTGATTTCAGAAGACACAGCCATAGAAGAGCTTGTAGCATTGAAGGGAGTTGGAGATTCTATCTTTCTTAAAACTCTACGCATAGGTATGACAGACTCAGGCTTTTTCTCAGGTACCTTTGGAACAAGCTGCCCCATTAACCCTTCTACATCATAAGCCCTAAGATTAACCTTTGGTTTTTCCAAAGGCGGCGTGTAAGGTTTAGGAATACTAGCTTTAAGTAACTCTAGTCCAGTCTCTACATTTCCAGTCCCAGCTATATTCCCAGCCAGTTCCTTAGGATCTACTCCCTTCGGAACCTCTACATCAAAGGGAGGTAGATTAGAACCAGGCGCTCTCAAGAGATCAAGTCCACTAGCCATCATCAACTCCTATCTCACAGCTTGTCTAATAGTTTTTACATCGCCGGATGGCCACCTCACTGTCCAAACCATAGTCTTCCCATCTTTGTCCATGACTACGGATTGAATAGATCCACCACCGGCGGCTATCTTTCCTTCAACAAACTTGACTGTTTCAACTGATCTTGTAAGGTTTGGATCATCAGACATTGATACTTGGGTTCTGATAGATTTACTGTCCAAGTGTCCTGAAAGATCAGTAGTCCACTTAGGATTGTCAAAGTAGAGTTGACCACCAAGCTCACCCATCTCTTTCTTCTCAGTAAGCTTCTCTCCAAGGTTAATAGCTCCAGCCTTAGCCATCTCAAGCATCCAGTTATGGAACGATCCTTTGTACCCACCAGCTACAGCCTCATCGTAGTCTTTCTTATGAGTAGTCTTAGCTCTATCTTCAAACTCTACAAATGATCCTTTAAATCCTTGTTCCTTAGCATACTCATAATTCTTGACAGCGGCTGACTTGTCCTCTTTGAGAAGTTTCTGATAAGCAAGATAGTCTTTAGGAGTCATCTTGAATGGAACTCCTTCAACACTTATAGAAGGTGTATCAGCTTCTGCACTCGCCTCAGCTGCTTTAGTCAGCGCTTTCTTATAAGGTATATCAGCTGCAGCCGCCTCACGACCTCTAACTATCTGCTCACCTTTGTAAATAGAGTCAAGCATATCTCTATAAGACTGCTGTTTCATTTCAGCTTGCTTCATCTTCATTCCTAAGGCTGCTGAAATATCTTGAGTGGTCAGACCGGCCAGATCAGAAGGATCTATGTTTAAGTCTGTCTGGCCTTCAACGAAAGGGTTTGCGATGTTGAGTCCACCTCCCGAGCCGTACATACCTCCAGCATTAGCGCCTTGGAGAACTGATGTGAGGTTGTTGTAGTCTTTAGATGGAGCGCCAGGAGCGAGACTTTCGTTAGCTTTGAATGCGCCTTCTCCACCAAGAATGCTACTAAACATACTAGACTCTTTCGGTATAGATAGTTTGATCCCTGTACTATCTATAGTCCCTTTCGTTCCATCTGGACCTAGCAAGGTCTTGAGCAGCTTCATCATGTTCTGAGCTTGAATATTCCCTTGAACAGCTGCATTGAGATTTGTCCCACCTGTCCCTTGCATTAAGTCAGTCCCAGCCGACGACAGCATCTGCAGAAACATCTTGTTTTGCAGAAGGGTATTAATATCTTCCATTCCAGGCATTTTTATTACCTCCTAAAGTAATGCTGAAGCTGCTCCTAACACAGCCCCGACTCCAGCTCCTATTGCTGTCCCTATTCCGGGAACAGCCGATCCCACCATAGCTCCACTAGCAGCTCCCATCATAGCCCCACCAATAGCAGATTGAGTCTTCGAGACTCCCCTAATTCCAGTACCAGAAGTACCTCCGGCTGAAGCTGCCATAACATTAGCTCCGAATTGAAACACTTCCAAATCCCACTTGGCGTCGGCTTCGTCTATGGTAGCGTTCTGATCAGTCTCCTCTTTCTTCGCAACGATCTTGATACGGTTCCCTTCGACAACCATCCTTGCGTAAGACTCCTGCCAGGCAATACGTCTAGCCATCATCTGTACCATTTGTTCAGTTGCTTGTATCTTCTTATCGTTCATAGATAGACGAAGCGATGATAAGTATTTTGCTACGTCTCTATCTTTGAACGCTTCAATGACAGCTTCTCCAATAGGAAAGGCTGACGAGACCACGGCATCTATATCCTGCATCCCACGTCTGAAGCGAGGAAGAGTTACAGTATTGATATTGTCGTCTAGGATAGCTGAGAACGCTGCAGCATCTGCAAGTAGTGCAACCTCACCAGCCCCATCTAGAGTCGTCCCAGCTTGGGCATACAAAGTGGCCCAATCAACTGTGTCAGAAAGCCCTGATAAGATAGTCAAGAAATCAGCTAAGGCTGTCTCGTAAGCTAATATATCAACATCTGGATTATATGCTGTAAGACCAGTCCATGGAGAGCTACCAAGGGCCGAGTCCATAACCTCAGTAATAGACTTCTCTATTGTGTCAGCCCCAGTCGAATTAAGCCAGTCATAATGAGCGGCTTCAAGATAAGCTGAATGACTTACAGCACCTGAACTTCCACCACCACCTGAAGAACCCATAGCTACCTCCTAAAAGTCCGTTAAATGATTAAACGGACTTTGGTAAAGGAAAGGATAGAAACGTAAAGCTTGTATCGGCCCCAAACTGTTTCGCCATATCAACTACGTAAGGTACTGAAGAGTACGCTACATATCTATTACATCCTTTCGATATAGCATACTTTGATACAGCTTCAAAAGCATCAGACCAAGTCTCAGGCGTAGTCTTCTCATAAGCGTAGATTGCATAGATCAACATACTTTTTGTATTACTAGCTTCGTCATAAAGGACTTGCGTAACTCCTATCCCATCAAACTTAGCCACTCCTTCTTCTTTCCTATAAGAAGCCCAGACATCTAGTTTACCACTAAGCATCCCCGATAGAATTCTATTCATCTTATCAGGGTGATCACCTACAGTCGGTGGCAGAGACTGTTCGACTGCATACTTAATAATAGGCCAGAATTTAGATATCTGATCAGGTAATAGTTTCGTTAGCATTTCATTCTCCTTGTCCCCTCAAAGGTGGTGCGTAGACGCCTCTAATCCCCCTTAAATCTGTCATCTTATAACGGGCCTTAATGTAACTAATTCTCGTGTTATTGTAGATATTTGAAAATCTTAGACTAACCAAGAAAGCATTTCCACTTGCTGTGACAGCCACTATACCTTGATTGTTCATAGGTTTGTATGAAGCTGCTCCCCAAATACTATTGTCGTGAGTATAGCCGACTCCAGCTTCAGGACCATCCACTACGGAGACATCTGATTCTATTACAGAGATAGTCTTCTGCCCTGCATAACCCATGTCTATTGGTTCTGAAGTTATGAGTGGCTTAGTAATGGCGACTGTATCTGGTATCATACAAGTCTCATTATTACTTCTCCATACCGCTGAAGGATGTTGGAGAACTTCGGTCAAACCATAAGGGGATAACAAGAATGTCTTCGTACTATTACCAATATAGAAGTCCTTCTTACTTGGATCATAGGAGACTATAATGTCTTCACCAGCTAAGGTTTCCATATAGCTTTGATAACCAAGATCTTTGACTCCTTCAGGTGTTACCTCCCTTATTCGATAATCTTCTCCAACAAAGATATGACGAGCTAAAGAGCCATTCACAGCTCCTTGGTTTATAATCCCTATGTCACAAATCCCTTTGAATCCAAGAGTAGATGGCTCAGGTGTTGTGTGTAGAACAGTCACGCCCTTTGACGAATATCCTATTACGGAGTCACCTAGCCTTCTGACGTTCCTTACTATCCCACCATAAGGACAGCGTCTATAGCCAGCTTCATTCCCTTCGTCTAATATAAAGTCCATTGAGCCGATCTTAGACCAAATGTAGAAGGTCTCATCACAGTCGTACCAAGCACCTACTACATTTCCACCTACAGCTTGACCTTTGAAGTTACATATAGTCCTCATCAATGGAATAGTTGCAGTCGCCAGTGAGGGAACCCACGCACTCAGCGCTGGATTCCAAGCTATCATTATAACTCCATTAACCATAATAGCATACTCACCAAAGTCAGCATACTCCATCATGGTTCCTTTGCCAAACGTAAGCTCGTCAACATCAAAGATGTGGGTTACAGTTAAGTGATCAGCGCTGACATTATAAACAGAGTCTTGTTGATTAGTAGTATCCCTAATCACTAATATGTTGAAGGCGTCGCCGACAAAGAACTGTGGAAAGGGCCAGTCGTAGTACTTGTCAACCGTAGCAGGAATCGGATCATCTAATAATACATGAGGTTCCAGTCTGGCTTTCCCACATCTAAATCCAATACACTCGTAGAGGAACTCAGCATTAACTGGAAGGAGTTCAGGAGCTAGACCTCTCATCAAGGCTTTGTCTATGTTCCATTCGTATTCTCTCACAGCTTTCTCCTTCTACATTTACGTCTTTTGTTTTGTCAACTTCTGGATCGTTAATAGTCTGTTTAACCATTAAACGGACTTTCCTCACCTCCAGGCAAGGAGGGCCCTTCGGTCAATGCCTTCTCGTATGAATCATTTTCAAGTTCCTCGATTAGATAACTTTTAATCTCTACGTCCTTTACAGTAGGTCTCCAAAGGAACGAAATCCAGACTTCAGTCACTGGTTCATCGACACCTGGAAGAATAGAGATCTCAAGACAATCTCCAGCAGTCACTGGTAAGTTAGGCTGAATAGACAAGAACTTCTTCTCTAGGACGAAACCTTTCGAAGTCGACCCTGTTTCATTAAACATCTTAACTCCAAGTCCGACACTCGTCTTAGGTCTCTTTCCAAGTCTAACAAAGCCCTTCGTTACTGTCCCATCACAAGGAAACATATAACGAAGGATCGGTCCTTCCACCTTTTCCCCAAATACTGCATTGGAAATAGGGTAAGGGGTAATGAGAGCCGCTGTCCTCTTCACAGCCCTTCTCATGAGGCGCTTTGTTATTATTTCAAATCTCTCAATTCTCTTGTCGTCCATCTTACCCCTCCATTTCTGTCGCTTCAGCTATGAGTTCTTCAACTAGATCGAAGCCAAGAGTTCTCATGTCGGCCCCTATTGAAGCCTCCCAGTCTTTAACGCCCTGAGTATTTCTATTAGTTACTTCGACTTGCCTCATAGCTGCCATGTAAAGTAACATTGGATGAGCTACAGACCAATAGTTTTCATCAGTATCGTTGACGAGCTCAGCCGAATAAAAGAGGCCGTTAATCAAGATAGTTAACTTTTCACTAGCAGGAACACTAACTAAGATTGCATTATAGTCGTAAGCATTACCAGATGGAATATCTACCCAGGCCAAGAAAGACTCAAACGTACTCACAGGCTGATTCTCTGGAATGGCCCTAGTAATACAAGGAGCGTAGTAAAGTGGCTCTCCAGTATCTCGTTGACTCGGAGCATCGAGCAAGTAACCGTTGATAAGGTCTTGAATATTCTTCTTTTCCAACTGCCACCGTTCGAGAGTTGTAGCGGCCCAGACTTCCTTGATCGCTCGGCAGTAAGGGAATTGGACAGACCACTTCCCTATATCCAAGAATCGAAAGCAAGTTCCCCACGACTTCTGAGTCTCATCTAGACGGTCTAGGAACTTCCGTCCTTCGTTGAGAAAGAATCCAGCACCGTTGTCTGTACCGTCTGACTCAACCAGATCAAAGCGACCAGAGAGCTCACGAAATTTAAGACGCATCTGAAGGTAATTCATAACTACCTCGATTTATAAAGAAGCTGGAAGGGAGGTAAGGAGTTTGGAACCCTCCCTCCCAGCTGTTATGGCTCAAACAATACTAAAGATTATTGTCCAAGCCAACCCCATTAAGAAGGCCGCACTTCTGAGCCAGTCCAAACTCGAGTCCGCACTCGGTAAGGAACTCCTCATTAATGCCATCCACTCGCCGCTGACCGTACCCCTCGGAATGAGACTTGCTGGAGCTCTCACCATAGAACTGAGTATCGTCAATGTAACGATAGGTGAGTTCTCTCGGCTCCAGCACCACTCCCATGTTACGAGTGGTCGCATCGTAACTGAAGAGTGGATGAGTCTTCATATTGACCTTGCCAAAAGGCGTGAGCCATTCCCTGATCTCCATACCATAGGCCTTAGCCCCAGGCTGAAGCTGCGTAACAGCCCCACTGATCAGAGGAGTATTGACCAAAGCATCAATACCCAGCAAGAAGCCAGAACCACAGAGAATCAACTTCTCCGTAGCGCCGTACCTGAAGATCTGCTCAAGCATATTCCTGAGCCAGACATTCCCACCACCAGCGGCTGTCCAGCCGAGACCAGCATAGGCAGCATTAAGGGTGTAGTCGTCACAGTTGGCCGCAGCATACTGGCGAATGAAGTTGATCACACCCATAGTGGTACGTTCCGGCTTTCCATTGTCGCCGATGTTCTCGGTCCTGATCCCCCAAAGGAATGCAAGCTCCATTTCCCAGGAGTGCATTTCCAACGCTTCGGCCTTAGCCTTCTGACGCTGCTCAGGAGTCCGAAGTTTGGTCTTCAGAGCCGTTCGAGTCATGCTCAGAGGTGTACGGAAGATCTGAGTGTAGTTGTACACCTTCGTGGGATTCAAAGCGATCGCATCAGGCATCTCCCCACCCTCGGGATTGAGATTCCCGATGATCTTGAAAGTGTCGCAATCGCTAAGATCGTGAGTCGTGGAGTTGTTGTCGTCTTCCAACAGCTTCACAGCCAACACTGAGTTCGTCGTACCTCGGACAACCTCAGTTACCTTTCCAACTACGTCAAGAGTGTAGTCGGAAGCATCGCGGAGAAGGATCTGGTGACCTGTCCTAATCCGGTTAGCGAGGGTCGTAGTGATCTGAACATAGACCACATCACCAGCTACACCAGCAGGAACACCAGTGTAAGCAACAGACAGATCGGGAAGAGTGTAGACACCAGCTACGGCTCCACCAACTGCAGTCTGCTCCTGGGTCCACCAGTGGAATTGAGGATCGTCTACGGCCTCTGATCCCATCATAGAAAGGATCGCCGTCAAAGGCGCTTGCCCATTAGGATACAGATAAAGAATCTGTTCCCTCCAATTCATAGGTCGCTGGTCAGCTACCCAGTCGCCCGTTCCACGCATACCTAAAAACATAGTTTTACCTCCTCAGAGAGAAAAAGTTTGTTTAACGATTAAACGAACTCATCACCAATCACCTATTACGTATAGTCGTAACCGTAGATGAACAGATTAGTGACATTCGCCAGCCGATGCCAGAAGAGTCCATCACTGTACATCAGAAGAGCATCGCACTTTCCATCCAGGATGATATCTTCCCAGCATTCCGAGTCGTCCTTGTCAGAGATTGTGATAGTGTTAATTACATCAGCAGCTCTCACAACGATTGAATAGAACCGACCTTTAGCCTCCGCCACCGGAGGAAGTATAATGCCCATAGGGGCGGTCAATGCACTCGGTCGGACCACGTAGTCGCGAGTAGTCATCTCGACCGAAGCAGCAGGGTCGATAAACTTGTCGACTACTTCTTTGTCATGCTGAGCACCACGATCTTCAAGAGCCATAATCTAGTTACCTCCTAATTGCTTGGTTCATCTCCTCAATTTCCTTTGAGAGAGCTGAAGTGTTAGGTTTATGGGATTGAGATTGCCGCTGTCCACTTTTAACGCCGTGGAGACGAGGGGCACGCTCCTCTTTTTCCTCCGCTTTATCTTCCTTCACCGCTTTCTTGTGTAGCTCAAGTCGCTTGCGAGCCTCAGGCGCTACAAGGTCCATGAGATCGCTGTATTTCTTGTCAGGGTTCTTAGACGCTATTTCCTCAAAGACGGCCGCTACAACTTTCTTGAAAGGTGCTAGGTCATTGTTGTCTTTGTAGAACTTATCGCTTGCCTCCTTTAGAGTAGTTAGGATAGTCAAGTTATGCTTGACTATGTCAGGGATAGTATTGAGGACGCCCTCAGTAGCTATCCGTTTAGAATCGTTGACCCCCTTGGTATAGACAGTGTTGAGAATCTTGTTGAGGGCTGTTTTGTCCCTTGTCAAGTCGTCCAGGTCAAGGTCTCCGATAAAGTCCTGGTCCTCAAATTTAAGGGCCTCAGCCTTCTCCCTTGCTTCTTTCTCAGCCTTAATCCGTTCAGCCTCAGCAGCCTTTTCCTCGTCAGTCTTTTCTTTGACCTCTTCCTTTTCCTGAGGAGGCCCAGACCTTTCTTCGAGTCTCTTCCTCAGATTCTCAATGATCTTGTCTTTATCAGTTTCTTCCTCAGTCTCCTCTTCTTTTTCTTCCGTCTCCTCGTCTTCCTTAGTTTCCTTCTCTTCTTCCTTTTCCTCTTTTTCCTCCTCCTTCTCTTCAGTCTCTTCTTTTTCTTCCTCTTCCTCATGCTCATCTTTCTCAGGCGCAGGATCGCCTAAAGCGCTGAGCATTTCCTCTATTTCCTTACTAGTGTCTGCCATAATCCTATCCTCCTTGTTTAGTTTGTTTAATCAATAAACGGACTATTTCAAAGCAACTTGTCTAGCCGTCTCCTGCCAAAAGCCATGAGTTGTCACACCACCATCTCCGCCGACATTCACTAGCTCAAGAATGTCGTTGGTCTTGGCAGCGAAAGTTGAGAGGGCTGGAAGTTGATTGAGGTAGATATTACCACTCACAGCAAGCCCATCGACGATACCTACATTGTTATCTTGAAAGATAAATTTCTTAGTCTGCCCATTAGTACCGCCGAGAATCTTGGCTATATTCGCAGCTCCAGCGGCTGAAGTGATTACTATCTCAAAGCCGTAGATTCCTACATCAATACCTACAGTCAATGCTATGGCTCCAGCTGCAATGGTTAAGTCAGTTACACCAACTCCAGTGCCGGCTGAGAGTGCATTGATTGCAGCTCTCGCCTCTCTAATGTAAGCCGGTATAGCATTAACTAACTCAGTATCAGTCGGTTTTGTCGCGTCCATTTTTCTTCTCCTCTTTCTGCTCTTGTAAGAGACTTATGAAAACATCAGGGAGGCTGAGAAAGTAATCAACAGCCTTCTGTCGCCCATTGAGATCTCCCATGTGAAGTAAGACTGATGCTGTTGAGGGATTACTCCCCTCAGCATCGTCAACTATGGAATTCATTTCTCTATTAAATCCCTCTTTCCAAGAATTAAGTTCCTCAACCATATCAGCCCAGAGGATAGATTCTTTGAATTCCTCGAGCGCCTCAATACTTGTACGAACTTGTATCGCTTCCATTTTAGACTCCTTGAATAGGCATATAGTTTCCAGCTTGTGCTTGGTCAGCTACCTGTTGATCAGGCATAGATTGCATACCTATTTGACCTACATTACGTCGGAAGTCTTCAACATTCTTTGCTCCAAGCTGTTGAGCAATGTAGGTAAAGATACGAGTTACGTCAAACTGTTGCATCAATTCAGGAGTCGTACCTATTGTTTTGAATAACTCAATCCATGATTGAGAGAAGTTTCCACCTGGGATTGATCCATCCCTTGTTATCAAGTCGTAGTTAATTGCTAGATCGGAAGGGCTTACTCGACCACGAGTTTTGCCACCAAAGTTTTTCACAAGCTGCTCAGCATACCTTCCGACTACAGCTATATAGGCATCCTGAGTCATATATTGCTGAGCATGGACAGCGAACTGGGTTCCGACGTCTTGCATGAACTGCATACCGATAATCATAGCCATTCGTTGTAGTCTTGAAATGGCTGAAGATCGTGTTCCTTGAAACTCGCCCTGGGTTAGACGTTCAGGACCTGACATCCTCAGAGACCCCTGCATAGATTGATCAGCCCCTGAGATTCGATCCATCCACTGAGTTATGTATGCAGAATCACTGATGTTGAGACGTGTAATGTCTGTGACAGCGAGCTGCTGTACGACTTTGTCCACTCCTCTTCCCCAAGCCGGTCGACGAAGACGGATGAGCTTTCCAGGCTGAGGATCTTTAAGGTCATTCATATTTACTAAATAAGGGTCGACAATGAGCATGTCATTTATTGCCTTCCTTACATTAGCTACATGACTATTGAAGAGAAAGTCTAACGTATGCTGTAGTCCATAGAGGACCTCCATACGACCTATTGGAGTGATAGAATATCCGTCATACTCAGGACTTGCCACAGCCATCGGATACTGTCCATGGTTATGATCGGCCTTCTCACAAGCCACTATTACGTCATCCCCAGCGAGTTCAAAGTACCATTTTTCAGGCACTTCACTTCGTGATAGTTTCCACTCCCTAGGGATGAGAGTAATATACATATGTATTCTGTCGACTGGAGAGACAGTTGTTGAAAGTGCTCTATGAACATCAACAGATCCACCATGTCGAGTCTGACGATCACTTTGGTCAAGAGCCAGAGTTGATCTCTTGTTCGCTTTACTCTTCAGATACTTTACATTAAATAGACCTGAGTCAGGCTGACCTTCCTGACTAAGTAAGTTCATGTAGTTGTCTCTGTCAACCCATCCTATGAACTCGCCCTTTTGAACATTGTCACTAGAGACAGCTGGATCAGGAAGCCACATATAAGGATCTACATTGGACAGTGCATTCCCTTCAAACAGAAGAGATGGAACAAACTGATTCATGTTCTGTGTTTCAGTTCCTAAAGGCGACTCTGTAATAACAGATGCTTTTACTACTTTCTTCCCATACTGACGACGCCACTCAGGGATGCCAATTCCCACTCCATAACCTAACGAGTCACGTAGTACTGTATGGACAGCTAGTGGGACTTTATTCTTAATACAATGGAGTCTTATAACTTGCTCCATTAGCATAGCTCCGATGGTATCGTCGTCCTCAACACCTTCGTATTGAAACATAGGATCTTGAAAGAAAGCCATTGATAAGTAAGTTAACAATGCTTCGAGCATAGAATAAGTATATGGAAATACTATCGTTAAAGGTTTAGTTGGATCCTTGATCTTTATGTCATCTTCCTTCGTACCCTTAGTCGTATTACTTAGATCGACATAAGTAGTCAATGTCTTATCTATTTCACGCCAAGAGCTGAAACGCTTAGATATTTCATTTCTAGATACGTAAGCTCTCTCCCATATCCTTGAGCGGAGTTTCTTGTGGAGATCGCTATTTGGACGAAGGTCTAGTTTGTAAGGATATTTATATCCGTAGTCCTTACTATATCGTTCATCCTTCCAACTCGTTGGCTCACCCATGACTATATATGGCATTAGTTAGTCCTCAATATTATAGATGTTATTCTTTAGGTGTCTCTTCACTCTTTGGTGATGGGACTGGTTTGATTCGTATTAGTTCATGGATCAGTTTGTCAACATCTGCCCATCGTTGCTGTTGAAGATAGGCCAAGATTCCATTTGCCAAAGTGTCCGTGATAATAAAGTCTGCCATTTTGTCACCTCTTTTGTTTAACTCATAATTCCATTAGCTACCAAAGCAGCTCTGATATTGACCAACAGTGTGTGTATTTCTTCAGCATGGGCCGCAGTATCATACCCAAAGTCTCCCGTAGTATATGCAGATAATGCTCCCCCGCTTGCATAGGCTGTCTGAGCAGTTTTGCTATTGCAGCCAAATGCCCCCTCGCACACGATGCTTGCCAGGGTAGCTGCTCCGTCAGTGTGGAGGGTGCCAGTAACAGTAACCGCGTCTATAAAAGTTGCTGCACCAGTTCCCTTGGTTAGAAGGAGTGCAACCTTTGCGCCCGTATGATCTATTAAATTAAAATCACCATTTGCGTCTACATATAATGCCCAATCTCTTACCGTGGTGTTTGTCCTATTTATTCTTATTGCATAAGAAGCAGCGGCGTTAAGTATGGTAAGGCCACTCGCAACAACTGGAGCAATTCCTATTCCTACTATCCCATCCACTCTCAGGTTGTTATCCCCCGGATCAGTCGTCCCACCGACGCAGACCCCTCCGGTCGGCCCGATATACAGCCTTGTCTGCCCCACGGCAGTCTCGCTATTGCCGGTCTGGAAATGGAGGGCGGTTGAATTGACTGATGCGGAGAATGAAGCCGTTGCCATTGCTACGATAGAAGCGCCGGGAAGGATTGCGTCGGTGCCGGAAGCGTCTAATGGAGCGTAGAAATTAATACGGCCAAGAACATCATTAGCTACGATGGAGGTTTCTTTTGAGCCGAGGGTGAGGACTGCACCGGTGGTGGTCGTACCGCCTTGAAGTTCGAGGAGGGAGACGGGAGTGACGGAACCTATGCCGACGTTGCCAGCACTGGTGATCCTCACCTGTTCTGTTAAGGTCGCTCCGTTCGCACGCGTATAAAAGGACATGTATGAGGCATAGTTACCAGTTGTGGCATTTTCCTTGCCACCTTTTATTGCAGCAAAGGCAGCATAATCACCGATATCTGTGTATTTGCCAAGAAGGGCCACTGATGCTCCTACGCCAGCAGCCATTGCTGCACTGTCAGCAACCACCTGCTGCACATATCCAGGGCCTGTAACCGCAAGGCCAGCACCTCTTACATCCAACAGTGTAAGAGGATCCGTTATCCCTATTCCGACGTTGCATCCTGTAATCTCAAGATAATTATGAGTGTCATCGAAAGTAAGCAAAGGTCCAGCAGCCTGTCCTATCCAGTTCTCATCAGCAATAGTTATATTACCTGGACTTATCGCCTGATTAAGAATAGCCTCAGCTATTGACTTAGGCTCCCACTTTGATGAGGGATCATCCCACTGCATTAAGTCATTATTTGAGATCCCAACTAAGTTAACATCTGAATGATCAGATGTTGAAGAGATAGCATGAGACCTAGCATGAGATGCTGTAACAGCAGCAGCTACTGCTACATCAGTATTTGTTGCATCTACAGGCAATCCATTGGCGTCTGCCTTTAGCATCTGTCCAGATGTCGCAGTAGATGAATGGTCAAGAGCGTCAGTAATACTATGTAGACGAGTATGGGCTGATCCAAGAGCTCCATAAAGTGTATCGAAGTAAGTTTTCAAGAATGCTTTAACTTGAGTCCAAGTAGATGTTACAAGTGCGTCTAAGGATGTACTATCTCTATAGACAACTTTGTCAGCGTCTATAGGTGGGTTCTTTGCAGTTAGAGTATTTAGAATTGTGGATATTCTATATTTACCAGCTATAGCAATCCACCTCTCATTACCTGCTCCAGCCGCATCCACTATATAGGGACTACTTACTGCTGGCCCACTAGAGTCGTAAGCGTAAAGGGTATATTCATTTAGTCCAGCAGGACCTACTGATTTATAAGCTAATACCATCATTCCATCTGAACCAGCGGCAGTTGCCAACTCAGTCGGATTATCTACGTCGGCGATAGCTACTGGATAAAGAAGTCCAAGGTCCTCAAGACGCAGTACGTCATTAGCGTCTACAGGCGCTCCAGATTTCATAGGCTGATCGGTCTCTATAGCCGAATTAAAGTCGCCATCGTCATACTGACCGATGTCGGTTAGAGAGCCTATTCTTACTTGTTTCAGTGCCATTGTTTAGTCCGTTTAATCATTAAACAAACTTAAAGTCCAAGTATCTTGCCATTAACTGTCTTTGTCAATGTCTCTACTTTATCTCCAAGATGATCTATCTTTTCTATAATAAGAGATTGACAAGCATGCTGGCGTTCTGTACAGGTAGTACCTTTAACATTGTTGTTAGTTCCCAATGCCTTACCAATAGCGCCAGCTACCAGAGCTATCACCAGACCACCTAGCACGGTCTCAGTCACGATAACCTCCAATTGTCTATGGACTTCTCATATTGAATATCTTTATATTCTGCCTCATCATCTTTGATGTCGTCAGGAGGACTAAAGTAACGTTCTCCAAGCTCAAGCATCTCGATAAGGTAAGCCTCAGCATCCATTAGATCCCAAAGAGCTGAACGAGGAAACATTAGTAACTGTTGCTCAAGTTTCTTTATTCCAGCACAAGAAGCATTGTGGTAGATGTAACCGCCTCTATAATATGGTACTAGTTCCTTTACTCGATATTCCTTCTTCATTCCACCTCTGGCTTTAAGCCAGATTAGTTCATAGAAAGTCCCACGCTTAAACATTTCATTCTTGATCGGCTGCTTGATGAACTCGTTAAGGGATGTTTCCTCGATCCCTAGTACTTTTGCACCTAGCATAAGAGCCATTCCGAACATAGCATCGTAGATCTCATCAGGGTACATTTTCTCCGAAATGATGTCTCTGATGAAGACTCTAGCACTTGCCAAGTCTATTCCTATTCCTATAATGGCAGACTCAGCCGAATGGATCTTGACCGTTTTAGCAGGATCAAGAATAACTACTGTTTCTATATTCTGGTTCTGTTGAACTTCTGAATCCAGTACTTCTATATCACCTTCATTCTTCGCCTTACCATATGGTAAGTTGTAGTAATGAAAGTATTCAGTTCTAAATGAGGCGTCCTTTGTTGAGATAGGAAGATTACGAAGCTCCCTGAAAAATACATCAGTTTGACCAGCAGCTACGTGCTGCTCCCACTCCTTCATTATGTCCTCGTCAGAGATAAATCCTGGAGCTGTTGACTTAAAGTCGTCGTCACAAGCTTCGAGTCGCACAGAGGCCCAATCAGGTGAATCCATTAACTTCTGCAATACAGAGTCTTCATGTTTTAAAGTATCAATGTAGACAATCTTCCAATTCTTAGCCAATGGCCCTATTCGTGGAACAGCTTTGATCACATCAGCATAGAGCCACTCATATTGTTTCTTCCTATACTCATCATTAGTTACCTGCTCAGGATCTTCAAGATCATCTACAATTATTAAGCCTGGACGATCATTCTTGAACAAGACACCACGTACCTGCTGTCCAGCACCTCTAGGCCACACTAAAGTGTTAAAGGCGACCCAAGCTTTCTTACTAAACACTTCATCGAACTCAGCTTTGTTAGGATCACGCTGTTTGAAAGAGCCGAAGAACGCCCTTATCTCCTTATTCGTTACAAGCTCACGACGTAAGTTCTCAGTCTGAAGTGAGGCAGCATCGTGACTCTTGTTAATGTAGACTATGAATCCTGTATGATGGAATAAGACCCAGCGAGCCATGAGAGCAAGAGCAACTATCGATGTCTTCCCATAACCACGAGGAGCAGCAATAGCTACCTTCTGATCAGGACCATCAATTAGATCAAATATCTTTCCATGTACCTCTTCAGCAAAAGGCATGTAGAAGCGCTCAGGGAAGAAAGTAAGCGCTGTCATCCTTGTTGACAAGGCACAACCAGAGAGGATTTGTTTAAGTTCGCTGTCAATCATAGTTCGTTTTGATCCAAATCGATCTTATTTAATAACTTTTACCTTCCATGTTCCTGATGCAAGATCAATAGCGCCAGCCGTTTCGTTTTGAATTCTTATCCTGACATTTTCGTTCGCGAACACAAATCCGGTAGCGATTATGCCCTGTAGGCTATACGGAGGAGTCACAATCACATAATCTCCAAAAGTGGCCCCGTAGATGCTTACAATCCCAGACGTTTCTCCGTCTCCATCAGCAAGATTACCAGGATCCCATACAATAGTTCCCTCCTGTCCACTTACTTTATTAAGTATTCGATTCGCCACATCTTGATTATAATACACTTTTACCGTTACAGTGGGATCGTAATATTCTGTATCCATGTTTCCTGTCACATTGGCCGTATCGTACACGATTACACCATAATCAGTTGTATAGTAACGGTTCCCTATGAAAAGAATCCCCGATGCAGTATCCGTTACATCAACCCCCCTGGTTCCATGAAAGGAATTCCCTTCTATCGTCAACCCCGAAAGGGTTGTGCTGTATGTTTTTATACAGGCTGTGGACGTAGTGAAGTTGTTACCAATAATAGTTGTATCATTTGCGGCTCCTGATAACCGTATTGCATAGTTCACAGCTTTAATAGCGTTGTTGGCAATTATAGTGCCAGTTGCCGTTGTCACATAAATACCCTGGCTTACATTACTGTAAACTGTTGGGCGGTCATAGGCAACGTTGAGCTGAATACTATTCCCCCTGATGATATTTCGTTTCGAGGACGAATAGATACCTATCCCGGCCATTCCCAGGCGCATATTTATGATATTGTCAGTGATTAATACGTCATCTCCAAACGAGGCTATCGCAACGTGAATGCTTGGATTTGTAGTAGACGCATCATCGTGATCACTGGTAATATGATTGTTCTTGACGATTACGCCAGACGCCTGAATCTTGATTGCCCGTTTGTAGAAGTTATACAACGTACAGTTCTGGATAGTCGCCCTGACGACGGTTGTAACCGCATCTGCTCCGATTTTAATCAGGTCACCGTCGGATGCGTCTACGCCAATGTCCCCGTAACCCTCCACATCATGAACCGTTACGCCGTCAATCATAATATCCGTCTGACTTCCGAGATCAAACAGGATTCCACGCAAGGAGGCCCCGACAGGGTCTCCATTCGTGATATTGTAAACCTCTCCGCCCTGAATCGTGACAAACGTGGATGATTTCGACCAGATCCCATAAGTGCAGATGGTCGGATAGTACAGGTCATGGACAATGGCGTCCTTAATCATAACCCTGTTCGCGCCTTCGATGGCAATGCCTATCTGCGCCTTGTTGTTTCCATCTATTTCGAGGCTATCGACAACAATGTCGTCGCCAGTGATGTACATGGCGTTACCGTAAGCTACACCATTGCACTCGATCTTAGCCTTGTTTCCCTTGATGACTTTATTGTTTGCAGCGACAAGAATTGCGCTGGTGGTGGAATAAGATTGGTACGGCTCAAATTCTATCTCTGGGGCGGCCGCAATAGCATAATTTATGGAAGCGAGCATGTCTGTGGTTCCCGGGGAAGTATTAAGACTGAACATCTCCGGACGAGATACTTTGATACCCGTCACGCTTCCTGCACCTGAGATTGAGAAATAAGCCCCCGCCGCCATCTTCGGCTGGATCTTGTCTGTGAACACAACGGCGGAAGTGATTGCCCATGCACCGGGGCGAAGCAGCATATCAGCGGTTCCGGTTCCTATTGACGCTACAGCAGTATTAATAGAAGCACTAGTAAGAGTACCAAACCAATGAGCGTAGATAGGTCCAGAGTATCCACTCATATCTAACGTAGCACCAGGGGTTATAGAAAACTGACCGCTCATGCTATCCATATCGAGTGTAATATTGGATAGAATAGCATCGCTGTAGTCTACTACATTTACTCCAGATGCTCTTAATGTTATACGATTAGTACTAATATGACTGATAGCAGAACGGAGATGAGCAAACCAACTCAAGTCGAGAATTGTTCCGTCTCTGAATCGGAAGTTTCCAGCTCCAGCAAAGAGTTGGTAGTTTCCAGCGACAACTTGGCCGATGTTTGAGATAGTGACTCCAGCATTTACAGTAAGGATATTACCTGGAGACTCCCATTTGAGAGTTACATTATTGCCTAGAGCTGTAGTCGTTGTTAGAGTCTGAGCTTTTGTAACTAACATAGTTACTGTGTCATCAGAGGTTACATCTATAGCCCTTTCAAAAGTTGAGAACCAGCCACTTTTGAGTACTGAGCCTGAGGCGAAGTCTATGTCGCCGGCCCCTGCGAAGATCTGACGATTCTCAGCGAGGATATTCTTGGTGTTTATGGTTAGCTGACCTGAGTTAATGATAGCTCCGTCACGCTCAAATTTCAGAGTCACATTAGCAGGAATAGTCATATTGCCAACTGATTGTTGACTGGCTATTACTATAGTCCTTTGGAGGCCTCCAACAGCATTGATAGCTGCTGGTAGATTGGTATAAGCACGGGAGTCAGTCCATATGGCGTTAGTCCCTGTGACTATGACATCTGAGAAGAATTCGGCCCTTAACCCAGTCGTAATGGAAAGGATTAAGACTATCGAGAATAGAAATATCTTTAATGTTTTCATCTTAGACTCCATTAAGTTCGTTTAATCATTAAACAGACTGTGGCATTGTCATAGCTATTTTCTCACGCCAAGTCATCTTTCTTCTAGGTAAAGGTTTGATTGTAGTGTCCTTATTCCACTTCACTATTGACTGAGGAGGTCTTTTGATTCCGCCTGAGAAGTAATTACAAGTCAAAGTATTGATGTAGTAACTTTTGAGATTGTAAGTTGTGATAAAGTCACTCATCCGTTTCCATAAGTCTGCATCGGCTGGATAGAGTTTTCCAGTCTCGGCTAGGACATCTCTAAACCGGATAGGGATAAGTTGAATGTCGAAGCAGGTAGACGACTTAATTACACCCTCAGGGATAGGTAAGAACTCAACAATAGGTTTGTCTGTGACCACGTTAGGGAAGAGGTATAGTAAGTTCACGTTAGTCTTAGTGCAAAGCCATCGAGCGTTAGTCTGCTCTAGTACATTGTGGAGAGTTTGAAGATGATTTGGGAGCCAGGTGTCGTCATGGTCTATGAAACAAGCATACTGGAGATTATCAGACATAGCTTTTTCTATAGCGTAGTTGGTAGCATTTACTCCGCCAGAACACCAGAGCTCACGAGAACCGATAGGGTATTTGGAGCGCTCTTTGGCTACAGGCAAGTTCTCGTAGTAGATTTGTTTCTGAGGATATTGAGATATTAGATCGAGAATCTCCTTATCGTTCTCATACTTATCACCTATTAGATAGATCTTGAAATTGGTATAAGATTGAGCGAAGATGGAGTCGAGAGTCCTTTTCAAAAGCTTTGGTGTATTACCATCTCGCCGTTGATAAGTAGGAATGATTATAGCAAAAGTATTCTTATTATGTCTCAGACTATCTCTTATCGCTATAGATGTTGGATTACCATACTTTACATGAAGACTGTAGATATTATCGAACATCTCTTGATAGCGAATCTTTTGAGTCTGTTTGGTAAGGCCTATCCAAACACCTCTATCGTGAAGTCTGTAGATAGAGTTCTTTATTCCTTTGACATAAGCACAGCCGCCAAAAAGTCCCATGTAAGAGGTTAAGAGGTAGTCTCCGCTGAAAGCTTGATAGGCCTCTTTAGTGGTTTCATTGTAGAGATTTCTGAACATCTTAGTGGCAGAAGCTATGCCATTAGGGACTGAGATTAACTCTTTGTCGGAGTAGGATTTTCCTATATCGTCTGTAAGGCCTCCCGAAGTCTTCCCATTACGCATGACTGAGTAGGCATGATAGCACATAACGTACTCTGGATGGGCTTCTAGATAATCAACCTGCTTTTGGATCTTAAGTGGATCAGTCCAATAGTCATCACCCTCACAGAAGGCTAAGTACTTACCTTTTGCTATAGGTAAGATGTTGTAGATTAGAGGTTCAAAGCCGTAGAAAGTTCCATTGAGCATTCCTTCCTTCCAACGGTTTTCTTTGTTCAGCACAAGCTTAATGTTAGAATACTTGTCAGCATAAGACTGAAGAATCTCAGTTGTGCCATCAGTGGAGGCATCATCACTTATGATGATCTCGTAAGGGAAATTAGTCTGCTGCATCACGAAGCCATCGAGAGCATCTTTGATGAACTCCACGTGATTATAAGTAGAGCAACAGATAGTTACTAAGGGATTGTCAGACACTATAGGACCCTCCTAATTTCCCAAATTCTGTAGTCATTCTCTTTACATTTAGCTATAAACATTCTGTAAAGGTCAGTTATCATGAATACATAGCCTTCAACAAAGATATTAAGGTTCTCGTTGTCCTTAATATATTTGGTGAAGAAGTAGTCAATGAATTGAGATGGACAATTATCAGCTATGAAACGGAACAGTCGACCAAGGTCATATCTTATGTCGATGCCTTGTTCATTCATACTATTTATGAAAGTGGAGATCTCATCTAAGTTAGTCTCTTGACATACTCTATCAATGCTGATATAGTTAAAGTTGTCGTTCATAAGAAGTTCCATCAGCGTAGACTTTCCTGTGTTGCAGTGGCCGATAAGTGTCACGATAGTCTTCTTATATTCTCCGACTAAGGGTCGCTTGTCTTCGGCTGGAAGATGGCTCATATTAAACTTTTTTGAGTTCATAGAACCACCTCTCGTGACTTATTTGTCTTACGGACTTGTAGCTATCTACGATAGTAAATTTGTCTCCGATGTAACTCTGAAGATTGAGATTTCCCTTAGGATATTCTTCTACCTCCAGTAGTAAAGTACCTCCTTTGTTTAGTAATGAGTAGCACTTGTCAAAGAATAACTGGTTATCTTTGAAATAATGGAAGGTAGAGAAGCAAAGTATGAGGTCGAAAATCTGATCAAACTCATAATCGAAGAAGTCGCCTAGGATTGCTTTGATCTTGTCTGACTTGTAGACTTGATTATTTAGTTCGTTTAATACGTAAACGAACTTTTCACCAAGCTCTATGCCGACCAAGGTCTTTGGGTTCTTGTCGATTAGTTTGAAGAGGAAATAGCCAGCATTACAGCCTATGTCGAGGACACTTTTCCCTTCCAAGTCGTAGGTAGAGAGTCTAGAGCACTCAAATCTGCCCTTGCTATCACTATCTCGTTTATCGCCTTCGATTAAGTCAAAGGTTTGATAATGGGATTTTTCAAGTATTTCAGCCAAAGTCTTCATCTTCCGCCTGTGTAGATAGGAAATTTGCTAAGGTCTGGATAAGGAATTTCCTTATCTTCGTTATGTATAGGATTGCCCTTTATGTTGTAGAATTGTTGCATTAGTAAGAGGCCACGAGCAGCGATCTCAGGCATCATGTAGAAGTTCCAGCCTAACATGTCCAAGTTATCGTTGTGATAACTACATTCTCGACGACCACTGAAACGGGCTCGCTTGAACCAAAGGTAAGCGTTGTAATCGTCGGTTAGGATGGCACCACCTTTGGATAGTTTCAAGTGTTTGTAAGGCCCTGTGAAAGATAAACAGGTGAAGGTGTTAGCCTGGTACATATTGTAAGTGAAGCGGAGAGCGCTGTCCCAAACCCTTGAGCCTGATAACTTGTACGCTCCCTTTAGAGTCGGCCCTGTTGAGGGCCAGAACTTGACAATCCCTCCAGCGTGAATTATCTCACAAGGGACTGAAGGGTAAGTATTGGAAGGGATAGTTATTTCCTTTCCCTTAACACCATCATAGAGGAGGGCGAGGAAGAGGGCATTGCTCTCATTGTCCAGAGCGATGGTATACTTAGCTCCAGTGTAGAGACACAGGGCGTCTTCAAAGTCGGCTGTTATTTTGTGAACACCTTCAGCCACCACTAACCTCCGAAACTTTCTTTGAACACGTTGAACATTTCCTCTTTAGTACATCGGCTCTTGGCACACTCTATGCAAGAAGGGAAGATGTTTAGGCTGGTCTTGCATACTTCTTTTAGTTTCCTTAGAGAATCATTTACTTTGGATTTGTCCCTTTTGGACTTTCTCCGAGCCAATTCAGAGATTTGGTAATCCTCTACTTCCTTAACATATGTAAAACTTGAGATCGGTTGAGGAGGCTTAGATGAGCAGTACTTGTTTAAGGCAACTATTTTGATTTCGCCTGAGTCGACTGCTCTTTGATACTCGTAATTGTTCTTGTCCAGTTCCTTGTTAATTTTCTTAGATTCGACAAGCTTTATGTAACCACCGAGCTTATCTATGTTTTCGACCTCTTTCCTTATCAACCTTTCATATTCGAGAGTTTTGTATTCTACGTAGTAAGAACCTCCGAGAGGATCTATAATATCTGTAATGCCAGTCTCTGTTTGGATAATCTGCTGAGTCCGAAGAGAGAGGAGAGCAGATTCTTCAGTTGGGATGGAATAGGCTTCGTCGTAAGAGTCGACATGGAGAGACTGGACGCCTCCTAAGATGGCCGCCAAGGCTTGGAATGAAGACCTTATGATATTGTTATAAGGTTCTTGACGAGTAAGAGAGATGCCGGAAGTCTGGACATGACACTTTAGTTTGAGAGCGCTCGGATCAGTGATGGAGAATCTTTCAAATAATAGATTGCACCAGAGCTTTCTAACGGCCCTGAGACGAGAAACTTCGTTGAAGAAATTACTCCCAATGTCCCAGAAGAAGGTGATTCTGGAGGATATAAATGAAGGATCGTAGCCACGAGAATGGAGTTCGGAGATAGTTGCTAGGCCATTGGAGATTGCCACAGCCATCTCAGTTACGTCAGAAGCTCCAGCGTCTCGAAGGTTATAGCCGTTTAGAGTTATAGGAGTCCACTTTGGGATTTTGTTCCTGATATATTCTATATTATCACACTGAACCCTAAAGCAGTTCTTGGGAGTGATGAAGTTGATGCCGCTGACTATGTTTTCCATAGTCACATCATTCTGAACGCTGCCCCTTAAGTTAGATATGTTGAATCCCTTCTCCTCAGCCATGGCTAGGAACATGGAGAATAAGACTGCTGTGTTGGAAGGGTAGTGGGTTACTAGAGAGATAGAGTGTTTTTCTAAGTCAATGTCTTTGAAGATGAGATACATGTCGTCTATGGTATCTACACAGACTCCCGAGGTACCTACTTGGCCTCTTGATAAAGGTGAGTCTGAGTCGCTTAGTTGAATAGTAGGGAAGTCGAACAAGACACTTATGCCACTAGCGCCGTTAGAGAGCATGAACTTGATTAAGTCGTTGGTGTTGGTAGGGAGACCATAACCAGTAAGCTGACGCATGACGAATTCTTTTCCACGGTACATAGTGGAATGAATTCCCCTGGTAAATGGGACAGAGCCAGGGTCGCCCAAGTCCCTTGAAGGTATGAAGTTGGGTAATGAGTCAGGAATGTAAAGGCCCTCAGCCATAGTATTCCTTTAGGAATTCTTGCTCCATAGCAAGTTGTTTTTCCTTAGGTTTGGAGCGGACTGGTTTGCACGGTGAGCCGCAACAGATAGTCCATTCAGGCATATCTTTGGTCACGAGGCTGCCAGCGCCAATAGAACAGCCTTCACCTATTGTCACGCCAGGCATGATGATAGAGCACATTCCTATATGAGCATGCCTGCCGAGGATTACGTCTTTGAAATGAACCCTGCGATATTTAGTTCCAAATACAGATAGGCCGATCAAGCCGTTGCCTTCGTAATCGTCGGAAGCTGCTAAGATAGTTGTCCGAGGGCCAATGGCGGAGAAGTCGCCAAACTTTACAAAGCCTCCAGCCTGGATAATGCAATGCTCAGTGACATGACAGAAGTTGCCGATCTCTATCCCTTTGCCAACGGCGTAGATGAAACAGAAGTCTGCGATAATAGACTCATCACCGAGAGATAGGTTCTCAGGAGAGATTATCCTGGCGGTGGAATAGATTTTGGCGTTCCTTCCTATTTTCATTAAATAGTCCGTTTAATCGTTAAATGAACTCATCCATTACATTTCTTTTGTGGTAAGAGAAACCACCACCTAGACAGACTCCTAAGTACATGGACGATCTGACGAACCAGCTTTTACCACGATCTTTCATGGCCTCGAGAAAGACCTTGTCGGCTGTGTGCTTGGTCACCGACGGTTTAGAATCTGTTCGATAAAGATAGTCATGAATAACTGCTTCCCTATGGGCTCGATCACCGAAAAAGATGTAAGCAATAGGGACTCTAGGAACAGAAGCAAAGTCGGTCAAGAAACCTGAAGGAACTTTCACAGTCCCAATCAGAGTACTTTTGAAGACTAGTGTATCACAGAGTAACCATAAGTTATCTGAAACACACTTTACATTAAGCTCGGTTATGAACTTTGACATCTTTCAAAGTCCTCTATGTAGGCAAATACTTTGTCTATGTAGAAGTCCCTATCATCTGGATTGCAGTAGTGCTTTGTTGCCTTCTCAATAGAACCATGACGCTTAAGTAAGAGGTGAAGAAAAGCTATGCCACAAGCCAAGTCGATGATGTCGTCGTCTCGTTTCTCCATCTCCTGCAATAGATCTTTCATTGCAATAGAGGTTAATTGAAAGACTCCCTTGGCCCCTGAGGGAGACAGTTGCCGGAGACCAAGGGAGCTTTCTACGAAGGCGATGGAGACAGCCCAAGATGGATCAACTCCAAGAGCCTTCGCTACTTGAACGATCCTTTCCTTGGTTTTAAGTTGGCGCTGTGATAGATCCATCTTTTGCCTCTGGTGTGACGTCGACTACGTTATCAAGACCGGCTTCCTTAGCAGCCTTAAGACCACGGTTTTTGAAAGCTTCAATCTCGTCAGCGGTTAGGACTGTAGAGACCGAGGACGTTTGGATCTTTGTTGGGGCCCTGAGACCGGAGAGTTCGAGTAAGACTGTGTCGGCTACGTCTTTTCGATCTTTAAGAGTGGCCTCTCCATTCTCGTTGTCGAAGATTTCGTGATAAGTTTGGATCGCCTTAGCGGTTAAGATTCGGATTTTTTCAGAAGTTTTCTTGGCCTCCTCGTCGCGCCCAAAGCGGATGTCAGATAACTTTTTCTGCCCCAGCTCGCTGTTCAGTGTCAAGGAAACGGTAGCAGGAGTAATGCCAAGGATCTCGGCGATGTCTGTGTTTTTGTATCCTTGAGCCGCCAAGTTAATGATCTCATGAGAGCGCTGCCAGAGTTGTTTGATATTGTAAGTTTTCTTCTCTTCGCCCTCTGGTACACGTCTCAAGTCCATATCTCTGAACTCGAATCCGTAGAGACCATTTCTTGTCTGGACATCTTCCATCGTCGTCACCTTTGGTAATATCCCATCCGTTACAATATTCTATCTTGTAGATTCAATCATAACACACCTACATGGGATCGGTCAAGGTGTATTAACGTACATTCGTTGATAGATTCATTAAAGTACTATGGTTATAGAGGGAAGGCCCACAGTCCATTTAACCATTAAACAGACTATCTCTTCATTCTATTTATCGTTCCTACTTCTTGTCGTTTCACTTATCTTAAACATCAAGGTCGTAAATGTACCATTATGTACATTTTATGAGATTTTGGTCATACTTGTGGAGGATCTAACCCGCGCGCTATACGGTCAAAAGTCCCCCATCGACTTTCATACAATCAACATTTTTTGAGGCCTCGGGAAACTCAACACGGGCGTGAGTTTGCGGGCGTGAAAAAATAAAACTTGACAATGCCGAGACATTATGTTTTAATGTTGCCGAAACATTGACAAACGCTCATTGACAATCGAATAGAGGTGACATGGCGGACCTAACCATTATCCAATATGGGAGGGATAAACCATGAACATGAACGAGATTATCACGAACGTGAAGTTGACAAAGGTCTGTTCAATCAAAGCTGATAAAGACTCCACCGACTCGAAACAGATCAACTTGGTTGTGAAGTTTGACGGAGCTCCATTGTCAAGCGTGTTTGACAAAGCGGTTGCCGGAGCGGTTATTGCATGGCAGAATGGAGTCGGCAGGAAAAACTTTGACACGTTTAAGAACGGCCAGACCATTGAAATTCAATTCACAGCTCCGGCGTCACGAGCGGCAGTCGACCCTGAAACGGCAATGGTTGCAAAGTTGGCGGCAATGACTCCGGCGGAACAGGTTGCATACCTAAAAGAACTCGCCACAAAAGCGTCAAAAGCGTAGTTAATTCACCTATTTAACCATCGTTCGCCATGTCACCTATTAAATGACCACCTATGACCTAGGTGGTTTTTTATTACCTTTTGTCCAACGTAGTTGGTCTCTAACCTGGGGAAATGAGTTCGTTTAATCATTAAACGGACTAATTACCTCATTTAGTAGTATAGAGTTGAATAGTAGTGGAGCGCTATGGTGCTCCAGCGCTATGGTACTAGAGTAGTGGTAATAATAGGGATTGTAAATGTACCATGATACACCTTGCTTTATCCGTGTAGTTATGTTAATGTTGTAATGTAATGCTGTAATGTCATTCCAAAGACATATCATGGTATTACGAAAACCTTAGTTAGTGCTAGTTAGTAGTAGTTAAAAAAAATAATAAAAGACTATATATATGTCTCTCTCAGAGTGTCAAATTGAATGGGATGTCTTTGGAATGGGACTACAGCACTACAGGACAACATTAATGGGCGTGGTCAAACTACTGAATGGAGGAGGCTATGGGTAAAGAAATAGAGGAGATAAGTGTTGAAGATATAATAGACTTCTTTGGAGAGTTCTTAGATAGACCACAAGCAGAGAATATGTTTAGGAGAGTAGGGAGTGGTGGAGTATTATTTGAGTCTATGCATAGAATTAGAAGTATACTTATAGAGCAAGGACATAATGTACCTTTTAGAGCAGCTTATAGAAGGAGGAAGAAGATATGAGAGGAGAAAGAATAAAGCCTTATGCGGAAGATAGTACGAGAGGAGGTAGTATAATCAATCCACTTAATTATAAGGGAGATGTATTAGTACAAGTGTGGGTAGACTCGAGAGTATTAGCCACACTTTGTGGGTGGTTAGATGAGAAAGGGACCTATGCAAGATATATGAGTCAGGTAGTTAGGAGACCACTAGAGGTGTTGGTAGATCTATTAGCCAATAGTGGAGATGCTACACTAATAGACAATACTGTTGAGGCTAGAAATTTATTAGAAAAACGCTTTGGGATAGATCTGAATAGAGGAGGAAGAGGGACTAAGAACGCTATGCATAATATAGAACTGTCGATAAGGAGAGAGGACCTATCAGAGGTTCTTCAGAGGGAAGATAGAGTCTATGATGTTAGAAGACCTTTGAGAAGTCAGAATCCTACGATAGCGGCTAAGGTAGAAGAAGCTAGGAGAAGGTATAGAGAACTATATCCTGATGAGAATGGAATAGAGCAGATCGTTGAAATAGATAAAGAGAAAAAAGTTTACGATGATACTAAGGTAGTAGTGAGAGGAACAGAGAACGAGATATTAGAAAGAAATAAGGCTGATGAAACTCCGTTGAGAGAAAGAGGGAATAGTAGGGAGTTAGTGGAAGCTCGTATCAGAGCCGCTGATGAGGAGTCGAAGAGACAATTAGACGAGTTGAATAGTTTCGATCCATTATCTTTGATAGGATCAGCTGTGAAAGGGAAATAGTTCGTTAAATGATTAAACGGACTGGAGGTGATAATACTATGGAATGGCTCTTTTGGTTAGTCTTTTTAGTTCTATTGGTTGTCTGGAGTGCGTGGAGCTCTTATTGCGATTGGAAGGAGAAATGAATACTGGTGTTTTTCAAGTGGGGTAAAGTGCTTGACAAAAATGATTAGTTGTGATATGATATATTTAACAGTGAGAGTGGATCACGGGCGGATGAAAACTACTGACGAAAGGAGAATGAAATGAAAAAGTTTATGAAACACACTATCACGGGTGAGGTTAGGGAATTCAATCCAGACGTTGACAAGCGCTTGTGGAAACTGCTTCCGGACGAAGTCAAGCAGGAGGACATCAACACCCTAACAATCCAAGCCTTTATCAAAAGAGATGAGGAACGGAAAGCGTGGTATTACAAGTTCTTTCCGTGGGAGATGCCGAAACAAAATGCTTCATTCAAAAGTGTGAAGGTGTAAGATGAAAACTCGTTATCTCATAACTATTAATTGGCAAGGTGAAGTGCATGAGTTTTACAGGTGGGCAACGAGCCCTGCTCAAGCCCTCCGTCATGCTATTCGGGAGCTCGCTCGTAAGGTAGGTTATGAAACAAGGTTTGTTCGTAACTATGTAATGGAGCCTGAATCAAGGAAGTGGGAAGTAAAGTCCGTTTAACGATTAAACAAACTTATCTCAATGAAAGGAGAAGACAAAGATGGATAAAGAGACTGTCGATCGTGCTATGAAGGAGGCTGAGGAAGCCTATACCAAGATGTCTTTGTTAAAAGATGCTTATCTCAAAGCGGAAAAAGACTACTTGAAAAAAGGCGCTAGGTTCAGAAACTTCGACTATGAGCTTGCCCAAACTGATGGACGATTAAAGAAAGTATCTCCGAAAGGTGAACGGAAGGATAAAAAGCAGCCTGAGTTAACCCTTGATCAAATCAAAGGGATTGCAGATAAACTTGGGATCAAACTCACTGTGGAAACTGAAGAGGTTATTGAGGAAGTAGAGGAATTGGAGGAGGAAGACAATGAGAGAAGTGAAGAAGTGGCTCAGTCCTAGACCAAAGTGTGACCTTTGTCTATCGACTCAAAACTGTGTAAACTATCCAGACGAGTTTGTAGATGGTAGAATAAAAGGACACTCTACATGGGCTATTATGTGTCCTGAGTGTTTTGAGCTTTACGGAGTAGGCATTGGAACTGGCGTAGGCCAGCTTTACAAAAAGCAGGGAGAAGACTTTATCAAGATAGGAGGATAACGTGAACAACAAGTTTAGTCTCATAGATGTTTTCCAATACTTTGTAGCAGGCTTTTTCTCAGGTCTGCTCATTGCCTACATTATCATAAAGTCGTGGGGGTAACTATGCGTTCTCTCTATACAACAATAGTCTCATGCAACGAGAGGAAAATCCAGCCTATTTCAAAAGACTGGAGTTTCATCTACATTCCTATGACTGAAGAGGAAAAGGAAAAGTACTTGGTAGAAAAGATCGAAGATCCTTGCTGGCGTATAGGTGTGCAACCAAAAGACTTCGTCCACATCTAATTACTGAGGAGGTAGTAATGCAAACTATCAGAAAGCCCAGAGTTCCTTGGCCTCTTTGTAGTCATCTATTTACTCCTGAGAACATTACAAAGTTTGAACTGTCTGAGACGTTGAAAGTTTACAAGATGAAAAATGGAAAGTGTAAGATGAGGAAGAGAGCGCTAAGGAGCGGTCCTTGTCTTTGGATAGTGAAAGATGGGAAACCAGTCAACTTTACAAAGGAGGAAAGCAAATGAAAGAGCTCAATTTTAGACTAACGAAAGCAGCACGTTCTTCAGGTGGTGATCGCTACGAGTGCGGTCAGAAAGGTGATGAGTTCTGGATGGTAATCTATATTCCACAGAGCTTGTCGAGGGAAGATGGGAAAATAAAGGATACGTTAACAGTTACGATCAAATAACTTGTATCAAATGTACCAAATGATGCCTTGACTTGTCCAAGGTAGATGTGTTATGATTATCCATAATAAGAACTCACTTCCCGATGAAAGATTATGAAAGGAGGGTTGCCGTGTCAGACTAATCAAAACTACAGCTTGTGAGAAGTAAATCGTAAGTTCGTTTAACGGTTAAACGGACTATCCATTAACCCTTTTACCAAGGAAAGGAGCTACAAGATGGAAAAGCTTATTGTTGAGGCGAAGGTTCCGGAGAAGAAGGAAGGCGACAAGGTTATCAGGAAGCAGATTGGTCCTATCTCTATCACGGTGGGGACTGGGGCGACCGCGGCCGAGATGATCCAGCTGTTCGGGGACAAGGCTGTGAAAAGCAACGCTGATGCAAACTGGACTGTCACACTCCAGTCTAACATCAGAGCTCGCCTCCTCAAGGGTGAGAGCGCCGAGGCTATCCAGGCCGCCCTCGGTAGTGCCAAGATGGGTGTGGCTGTGAAGGGTGCAAAGGTCGATCCGGTGCAGGCTTACCTGGCTATGTTCGCTTCTGCATCGCCGGAGAAGCAGAAGGAGATGCTGAAGGAGCTGCAGGCGAAGGCGGCTGCAAAGTAACATTCTCATCTCATCGAGCCCTCTTCCTGTAATGGGAAGAGGGTTCTTTTGAAGTGATAAATGTACAATGAAGTATCCTGATGAAATGATAATGAAAGGGAGTAAAAGCCTATGCCAGAGAATCAAAGCCATCGTTGGAAGAATATAATGAAAGCTTATCCATTTAGCGAGGAGCGTCTAGCTAAATGGAGTCCTCCATTTATAGTTCAGCCTAAATATGATGGAGTTCGTTGCCGAGCTATTCCCATCTCTGGAGCTCATGGAGAGGGATGTTTATTACTATCAAGTGAAGAGAATGTAATATATAGCGTTCCACACTTGAACGAAATCATAGGTGGTCTTAATCTTAAGTCTGAACTCGATGGTGAGTTATACTGTCATGGGATGAGCTTTGAGGAAATCATCTCTATAACATCGCGCTCTGTCAATCTCCATCCTGATTATAAAAGAATTCAATTCCACTGCTTTGATATAGTCAATCAAGAACCTCAGATGAAACGCTCTCTAATCATCGAGAATCTCCGTGGCCTAAATCCTCACATAGTAGTGGCACCCTTCTGGCTCTGCTCAACTCTCGACGATGTAAAGCAGACATATGATAAGATCATCAGCTTGGGATATGAGGGGATTATAGTTCGGCATAGTCTGGGGCCCTACGAAGTTAAGCGATCACTGTGGCTCATGAAATTCAAACCTAAACGATTTGATACCTACAAAATAACTGGATGGAAAGAGGAAATATCAATAGGTGGTATCCCTAAAGGGCGCATCGGCTCTATCGTCATGTCTAGTCAATCCGGAGACGAGTTCGCTGTGAGCGCTGGGCTCGATGATGAGAAGAAAGCAAAACTATGGAATATCAGAGATGAGTTAGCTGGGAAGAGTGCAATAGTTCATTACCAACACTTGACAGATAAGAAGATACCAAAGGGGTCTTTCAACATTGAGATAATAGACTAACCAAAAAGAAAGGAGCAAAAGCTATGAAACGCCAATTCTTTATCGCAGGAGTAAAGTTTCGCCCAGTTCAGGAGATTAGGGAAGTCGCTAAGTTAATGAAAGTCGGTGATCATCTAGGGCTCGTCCCTGAGCCGACCAACAGATTCGATCCCAACGCTGTCAAGATCGAGTATAATACTGAGACAGCCGACGGTGTCAAGTCTACGTTCTTAGGATATGTTCCGAAGAAGTTCTCGTCTGAGGTCTCGGGGATGCTCTCCATCGGCGCTGAGGTTGATTGTATCGTAGACGAAATCACACCTGACGCATCAACTTGGGAGATGTTCAAGGTGACTGTCTCTATTCCTGTTGATGAGGAAGAATCTGATGATGATGAGGAAGAAGACGAATCAGAGGAAGGAGTCTCTGAGCGATGAAAAATCTTTACTGTGCAAACTGTGGTATGAAGCTTCAGTTATCTCGAAAGGCTTTGCCTAAGCTGGGGATCATAGTTGATGTCGTCTCTTACCACGAATGTTCTGAGGTTCCTATTCCTTTCTCCATCGAGGACGCTCCCGGAGAATTTATTCCAATAGAGGGAAAGGATAAGTTCGTTAAATCATTAAACGAACTCAGCCCTCGCAAGAGAATGCCTATGACTGGAACCGACAATCTTCGTGATCGACGCTTTGATCAAGAGAAGGAAGTAAAGTCTTCCGCCCCTTCTGGAGTGCTTAGTCAGATTAGACAACTAAGCAACTCCATCCCTGCTCACGATATAGAACCTGAGGAACCTGAAAGCGAGGGATAGTCCTATGACTAGCCGAAAGGTCTACATAGTCAATAAAAGCTCTCACGACTTTAAGCCTGCTGAGAATTATGGAGAGGTGGTATTTCTCAGCGACGGCTCTATGAATCGTTATGCTACTAACTCTATGGTGAGGCAGTTTGAAGACGCTATGGAGGGATCTAGCGAGGACGATTACATAGTTCCCTGCTCCCTAAACGTGATGAACTCGATAGCGTGCGCTATCTTTGCTCATAAGCATGGGAAGCTAAATTTACTCCTATTCAAAGACGGACTTTACATCGAGAGGAATCATATACTATAGAATTTTATAGTGCTTGACATTTCCTCGAAGGTGTGGTATGATATTACCATAATGTACGTTATCAACTAGACCATGAAAGGAGAATGAAATGATCTCAGAACGAACGCTTAAGAAATGGAGGAGGGATGCACTAAACGCTGTCTACGCCGCCAACGACTCTGCAATAATCATGCTTCAGTCACAGGAGAAAGACGAACGCATCCTTCGTTTGACTCAGGAGCTTTTAGATTTATACCTCTTAAAAAAGTGAGATTTGTTATGGCTTACAGCGGCAAGACACCAGAAGAAAGATTCTGGATAAAGGTAGATAAAAAAGGGCTAGATGATTGTTGGAACTGGCTAGGTGGACTACAATCAAAAGGCTATGGAGCGTTTCGCATAGACTGGAGACGACAAGGTAGTGCCCACAAAATAGCTTGGGAATTTATAAATGGAGCAGTCCCAACTGGTAGTCTAGTTCTACATAAGTGTGATAACAAACTCTGTGTTAATCCTAATCATCTATATATAGGCAGTCAAAAAGATAACATGAGGGATAGGGCTGAGAGGCAACCAGTACATCCAATGTTACTAGGAGCTGGAAAGGCTAAACTATCTTCTGCTGATGTAACTGCTATAAGAAACATAAAAAATAAAAGTCAGGATGAGATTACGAAAACATTTGGAGTTTCTCAAGGGACTATATCTCATGTGTTAAGATCTGCTTATCTAAGCAGTGACGGAATGTATATTTAAGTTAAATGGATCTCTATTTGATCAAGAAAGGATGATGAAAGATGGAAAAGCTAGCCGAAGAATTACCTTCGATCATAGCAAAGATCGACCTCAAGACTGACTTCGGTACTGGTGCCAAGCTCCAACGCTGGACTATCGGCAAACCAGGTGATCCAGTCTCCGGAGCTATCTACCTTCCCAAGGATGTAAAGCTCCCTTGTGAAATCACTATTGGTTTCCTCGCTGGATCGAAAGAACATGAGGTGAACTCATGATTCCTTCTCATCCCTCTTGGGACATCAAGGACTCGTCTAAGATCGACGACTACCTCCGCTGTCCTCGTTATTACTTCTACCACTACCTCTTAGGCTGGACTCTTGACCTTCCAGCTCATGACCTAGTCTTCGGTGATGCTTTCCATCGAGCTCGTGAACATCAACTATTGTTCGGCTACGAGGACATCGAAGGGGCCTACGAAGCTTTCATATCAGTCTATCGTAAGGAGTTTGACCAAGCAAGTGATCAGGTCTATTTACCAAAGACTCCTGCTGCTGTTCTCCAGGCCCTCATTAACTTCAGCACTTTCTATTCTAACGATCTGGTCGAGAATGAGGTGGTCGAATTAGATGGGAAGAAGATGACGGAAATAGCTGGAACCGTCCCTGTTGATGAAAAGCGTGTTCTCCACTACCGAATGGACTCTATCATGAGACGGTCTGAAGACCAGATGATCTTCTCTTGGGATCACAAGACTACATCAGGCAAGTGGATTCACGACACGAGGTGGGATAATGAACTTTTTCTCTCAATTCAGAACGGAACCTACACCCATTGTCTATATTGTATGTTCCCTATCGAACAAGTTCTCGGGGTCGAGTTTGTTAAGACTGGTTTTGAGTATCTACAGCGAGGGAGTGCTAATCGTCCTGCTGGTTATCATGCCACTACAAGGCGCATCCCAGCTTTCAAAACCCCTGAGCAGATGAACACTTGGCTCTGGCTGGTCAACACCATCCTCGACGACATAGACCGTGACATGGACAGGCTAAGTCATGCTTCTGAATCAGATGATGTTCTAATGGCTTTCCGTCAGAACCCTAAATCCTGTACTAATTACCGAGGCTGTGAGTTCCATGACTATTGTCTAGCTTGGCAGAACCCTCTCCATCGTTCAGATGAGCCGCCCCTAGGATTCATAGAAAGATTCTGGAATCCTGCTGAGCGTGAAGCCACCATTAAGAAGGACCTAAGGTTCCAAATATAAGGAGAATGAAATGGCTTACGATGCTGCTGCTGAACTCAAACGAGTTCGTGACTTCTACAAAGGTGATTCACTACAAAAACGCTTCAGTGCTCTAATCACTGGGGAGACGAACTCGGGCAAAACCTATTTACTCCGTACAGCTCGTCGTCCTATCCATGTAGATTCTTTCGACCCAGGCGGGACAAAGTGTCTCCGAGACTTGATCGCTTCAGGGGATGTCGTCGCTGATACACGCTATGAGAACGACGACCCCTTTGAACCGAAGGCTTTTGCAGATTGGAAAAAGGCTTGCGACATTCGCTTTCAAATAGGGTACTTCAAACAGTTTGGAACGTACTGTCTTGACAGCGCTACTACTTTCGGCATGGCTGTGATGAACTACGGTCTCGCCAGCCGTAACCGAGCTGGAGAGGCCCCTCAGATGCGCTCCGACTACAATCCTCAGAAGACGGACATGACTAATTATTTTCGTAAACTAATGAACCTCCCCTGTGATTTTATTCTAACTGGTCATCTTCGTGAGATTCGTAAGGTTCTCTCAGTCGACACTAAGACCGGCATCACTCATGACGAAATTAAGTATCGTTTCTATACTACTGGTCAAGCTGTTGTGACCATCCCTCTCTTGTTCGATGAGATCTATGTCATTACTGGAAGGCAAGGTAGAGAAGGAACGCAACGAGAGATGCTTATTGACTCTATGGGTGAGTACATAGCACGCTCACGACTTCGGATGAAAGGTGTTGATCTCAAGCCTGTCGAGCCGCCTGATCTTAAAGCTATTTTGAAGAAAGCTGGGTTCGATGCAGAGGATAGACCTAAGCTACAGTTAGAGGGAGGCCAAACATGACTGAATTGACTGAAGCCGAGCGAAAGGCATTAACAGAGTATCTTGGGGAGTGCTGGCATGAGATAATTCCTTACTCAAACACACAGCAAGGAACAGATATTGAGTTATTTTGCTCTAAGTGTAATGAATCGTTTGGAATTTCTGTTTTGTTTGATCCTGGAAAGGGAAACCGCCCCCTTCACCACTCACCCCGACCTGATCGCGCTGTATGAGGCGGTGGAGAGGGCGGGAAAGTGGGAGGAGTTAGAAGGCTATCTCGGGAAAAGATGGGCTGTATCTGACCCAGACCAAGGTGCCGCCCAGTGGCTCTTCTGCCTGAACCACCCGGAGCAGATACCGGAGAGGATGAAGATGGTCTGCGAGTGGATTGAAAGGAGCTAAATTATGAACTGGACTTATATCCATCTTTATCGTTACGACAGGGGTTATCCAAGCTCTGCTGAAATGGACCTCCTCATCCCTCTCTCTTTCGACAAAAGAGAGTTGAAAAAGAGCTGGATAGAAAAGCTGGTGGAAAAAATACTCAAATGGAAGGAGGTTAATAAATGGCTACAAAGAGAGATGAAAAAGCGGCGTTTGAGAGGATGAGAAAGACGTTTCCAGGTAGGAACTATTCCCTTGATCTTCGTCTCGAGTCTTGGAACCCAAAGCCTTATTACCAAGCTTATCTCCAAGGTAAAGATGATGAAGAATATACTTTCTCAGCCAACTCAGACACACCAAACGAGGCTGTAGAATCACTAATCCAAAAAAGAAAGGAGGTGCTGAAGGCAAAAGAGGCAAAAGCTAACTAACATACCCTAAACCTACAACTTTAAGGAGGAAAGAAAATGGCACTTACAGACTACAGCAGCATGGAAAAAGAGATCGACGAAGTCCCTGAGCCTACCATTATTAAGAAAGGGACGGAGATCAAAGCTCGCATCATTGGAGTACGAACCGGAGTCGTTGATAAGGAGGACAGCGCCTATTATGGCATCTCCTATTTCACCGTCTCTTTCGACGCTCCTGATGAGCCTCTTGCGAAGGAGTTCAATGACTTCTTCTGGGATCTCGTCGATCGTGCTAAGCTCTCGGAGAAAGATGCTCTTCGTTCAATGAGGAAGTTCCGTACCTTTGCCGAGGCCTTTGGTCTCGACTACAGCCGTCCTTTCGATCTCGAAGATGATCTCCCAGGGAAAGTCGGCTGGCTCATTGTCGGCGTCAAGACCTCGGACGAGTACGGTCCTCAGAACACGGTGCAGAAGTATCTCGCACCTAGCGCTAACCGTTCAGTCGAGAGCGCTTCTGACTCTGGAGCACCGTTTTAAGTTCGTTTAACGATTAAACGGACTCATCATCAACGAGGAGAGTGGGTCTAAGCAACTCACTCTCCTCACAATTAAAAGGAGTAATGCTATGACCAATAAGCAATTCATGCTTCATATTGAAGCAGCTACTGAACGTCGAAGAGTTATTCTCAAGGCTAAGAAACGTCTCTATGCAACCGGAGAAGATCGCCTTGAGCAGTTTCATAGGGCTGGGGCGTCCCAGAACATCCTTCCCACCGAGGCCCTTATCGGTATGGCTACGAAGCACTACACAGCCATCACTGATATGTGCAAGGATCCGACAAACTATTCATTCAACCGCTGGCATGAGGTCTTAGATGATCTTAGAAACTACATGGATCTCTTGGACGCTCTTGTCACAGATGTAAAGGAGTAATGACTATGAACAGCTGGGATAGGTACTTTCACACAATCTGTGAAGCAGTCGCATCAAAGTCTCCATGCCTATCTCGGCATATAGGAGCTTTACTCGTGAAGGACTATTCGATAGTCTCAACTGGCTTCAATGGTCCTTCACGACATATTCCCCACTGTGGAAAAGATAGAATCAACAAAGACCTTGTATTGTCTAAGTTATTGTTAGCTAATGGAATAACTATGATGCATCAAGTAGATCACTGTTGTCCTAGGAGACTTCTTAATTATGAGTCTGGCACTCACATGGAGCTCTGCCCAGCTCAACACGCTGAAGAGAATGCAGTAAGTAATGCCGCTCGTCTGGGCGTTTCAATTCTCGGCTCCACCTTATACATGAATAGTGTAATCCCTTGCAAGAATTGCTACGGAACTTTGATCAACGCTGGAATTGTGGAGATAGTCATAGATGAAGACAAAGTCTACGATAGGCATACTCAATTCTTAATTGATAATTCTAATATCAAGGTTAGGAGGTTTGATTTATGACTGACTCTGTCGATTACAAGCCTCGTTTCTCATTCGAGATCTCCGAGGAACAGATGCTTAGAGCTAACAAGATACTCTCCCAATACGGTCTTCGTAAAGCAATCTTTGGAAAGATCCTAGATGATGTTCTTGATGCTATCGAGGTCGACGCTGGCATGACTACTGGTCTCTTAATGTCCGAGAAAGTAGTCATGAAAGGTATAATGACAGCGCTGTCTGAGAGAATGAGAACGAAGAAGAAGGGAGTATAACTATGGCCGATCTTGATTCCCTGGGATTCAAGTCTATCATCGACATGGAGACTGATGAAGCTATCGACACGCTCCGTCAGATACGACTAAGTCGCCGTGTCCCTGATAAGAAACCTAGAAAGGAAACAACTAGGCAGGTAACTAAGAAGGTCTCCGCTATGCTTGATCCAGATATGGCGGCTGAGTTATTAAAATTATTAGGAGGCGTATAATGAATAAGATAAAAATTAAATACACTGATGAAGAGTTTATAATGTTTATTAAGACTATGTTGTGTCTTGATGGAGGAGTATGGACTAATCATATAATAGACAGTCTTCTAACTATAGAAACTAAAGGTAATCCTTATAAAGTCCAAAAAGCTATTTATGAATGGCTTAGTGTCCCTGCCCGTAAAAATAACTTTAAGTTGTTAGGAGGAAAGCAATGACTATCTCAGTTGGCAAGGTTGGTATGATTCCTACTACCTCAGTAATTGTCGCCGAAGATCGTGCCCGTGAAGTAATGGGCGACCTAGACGCACTCGAATTAAATATGAAAGAGAGTGGACTCATCTCTCCATTGGCTGTTAAGGATAACAAAGATGGAACGTACAAACTTCTCGCCGGTGAGCGTCGCTTCACCGTTCTCAGCCGAAACAAAGTCGTCGAAATTCCAGCTCGTATCTACGATCAGGAGTTATCAGACCTCGAAATGAAGATCATTGAGAAGTCTGAAAACTTCTTCCGTAAAGATATGGAATACTATGAAATGGACAGACTCACTCTTGAAATCCATAGGATGCAACAAGAACTCCACGGCGCTATCACTACTCCCGGCCCTAATGCTGAAGGCTGGTCTATGAAGGACACTGGTGAGATGTTAGGTGGTGTCTCCAATGCCACCGTCTCCTTGGCAATTAAGAGGGCTGAATTACGAGAGGCTTGTCCTGAAGCTTTCGACGGCTGCAAGACTGCCGCTGACGCTCTTAAGTTGATAAAGAAGATGGACGAGGCTGTTGTTAAACAAGTGATTGCAAAGCAAGTTGAGGTAAAGAATGTCAACGACTCCTCTTCGATATTGTCTAAGTTGGCCAAGTCCTACATCATCAAGAACTGTTTCGAGGGGATTAGGGAAATCCCTGCTGGCGTATTCCATCTAGTTGAAATCGACCCTCCTTATGCAATCAAGATTATGGAACAGAAGAAGACCGAGGGCGAGTCTCAGTATCAGAAAGAAGACTATAACGAAGTCCCTGACAACATCTATATGAACGGAGATCCTCATGGAACTTGGAAAGGGATGAGAACGTTATTCAAAGAATGCTACCGAGTAATGACTGAGCATTCTTGGATGTTAGTTTGGTTCGGCCCTGAGCCTTGGTTTAATGAGATGTATCAAGCCATCAAAAGTGCAGGTTTTGAAACAACTAGACTCTGCGGCATCTGGACTAAGCCCTCAGGTCAGACTCACCAGCCTGGAATATACTTACCCAACGCCTACGAGATGTTCTTCTACGCTTGGAAAGGTCGACCAGCCATAGCTCGTCAACGCAGTGGTAATGTATTCGCTTATTCCCCTTATCCGGCGCAACAGAAGACGCATCCAACTGAGCGCCCTGTCGAGTTGATGAAGGACATCTACGAAACCTTCGCCTTCGCTGGTTCTCGTGTCCTCATCCCTTTCTTGGGCTCTGGAAATGGGATCATAGCGGCACACCAAGCTGGAATGACCGGAGTCGGATTTGAACTAACCAAGGCCTATCGTGATTCGTTCTTGGTAAAAGCTAATGGAATGTAATAGTTCGTTTAACCATTAAACGGACTTAATAAGGAGCAGTCATGCATCATACCTATGTCCCTCCCTCAGGAGATACAAATGCTAAGCTCGCTGGTTGTGGAGAACAGCCTGGCTATCAGGAAGTTCGAGCTCGTCCACCACGTCCTTTCATCGGCCCAGCTGGACAGGGCTTAGATGAATGCTTAGCAATGACCAAGATTCCTAGACGTGAACTGTATCTCACTAATGTAATCAAGGACTTGGACAAGCCTCTTTCATCTTACATCGACTTAGACACCCGTGGTAAGTGGGTCATATCACCTGAAGGCTACGAATATATAAAGGAGCTTGGAAATGAACTTAAGTCGCTCAATCTCAATTGCATTGTCGCCTTTGGCAATATCGCTCTTCTTGCTCTTTGCAATAGGGTGGGTATTACTAAGTGGCGTGGCTCTGTTCTTGAATCTACTCTTGTATCTGGCCTTAAAGTTATCCCAACCTTTCACCCAGCTACATTCATACCACCGAAGTTTAATTTCTTAAACAAACCTATAATCTGCGAAGACTTAATGAGGGCCAAATATGAAGCTCAGTTCAAAGAGATACGAAGAATTAGTCGAAACGTCTATACACGCCCAGATTTTAATCAGGCGATTAATAGCCTTCGCCACTGTTACCGAGTCGGAAGACTGGGCCAGGTCATTGGAATTGACATTGAAGTCATTAACGGAGAAGTTGATTGCATTGGACTTGGATGGTCTCCGACGGAGTCTATCTGTATCCCCTTCCGAGACTCCAAAGGAGACTACTTCACAGTTGAAGAAGAACTCCAAATAATGAGGGGAGTCGCTCACATTATTCAGTCAGAAGATATACAGAAAGCTGGGGCGACCTTCATCTTTGACACCCAGTTTCTATTACACAAGTATGGAATCCAACCTCGTGGGACTCTCCATTGTACTCAGATTGCTCAGAAGATATCTTATCCAGATTTCCCCGCTGGTCTTGATGCAGTCACTACCATGCACACAGACTTACCCTACTACAAGACCGATGGTAAGCAGTGGATTAAGATGGGTCAGGGATCTTGGGAGGAGTGGTGGAACTACAATGGTCTCGATGCTATGGTTCCAGTCGAGTCAATCCCTAAACAACTCGAGGTTTTAAGAAAGCAACACAACTCAGACACCTATGAGCGTCAGCGAAAGCTCATCAAACCTCTCATCTATATGTCTGAGCGTGGCATTAGAATTGATGTCCAAGGAATGATGGCTTACGAAGAAGAACAAAGAAAGATCCTCGACGATCTCGGTCTCCAGCTTCGTGAAATTGTAGGGCGTGACATCAACTACAATTCCCCAAAGCAGCTCATGGACTATTTTTACAAGGAGCTTGGCAACAAACCTTACAAGAAGAAAAATACCCAAGGTCAGTACTCCGAAAGTATCGACGTTGACGCTTTGAAAAGGCTCGTCCGCCAAGGTGGAACGGCCTCTTCCGCTGCTCGTCTCATGCTTGATATTAGAGGTCTCTCCAAACGTATCTCAACTTATCTCAACAT
>Ga0172381_10000687_pt1 | contig 41176 bp, 55 predicted proteins | sample Leawel6488metaG_FD_119754 | JGI IMG/M metagenome (GOLD analysis project Ga0172381, IMG submission 119754) | Leachate microbial communities from a municipal landfill in Southern Ontario, Canada - Leachate well 64-88 metaG | ecosystem: Engineered > Solid waste > Landfill > Unclassified | place... | reverse complement strand
CTACCTGGATAAAACGCTCGGTCTCAAGATGAGTAAGTGCGAGCTGTTCCCGGTATCTCAAGGCGTAGACTTCTTAGGTTACCGGCACTTTCCGAAATACGTCCTTTTAAGAAGGTCAACAGCGATAAGAGTAAAGCGCCGCTTAAAGATATTACCCCGCCTATTAGAGGCAGGCAGAATCACTCTTGAACATTTCCGTTCTTGCGTTGCCTCGTATAGTGGGTGGATGCGTTGGGCCAACTGCCACAATTTAAGCTTAAAGCTACAATTTGATAAATTACAGGAGATATTAGATGCCGGAAAAGCCACAGCCCAAGCGGTTTAACGATTTTGCCCGGGAAGCCAGGCCGCTTGAAGGCGCAAAGATTAAGATAGACGACATCATTAACCGCGTAATACTGGTTAAAGACTATAAGATACGCGACAGCAAATATGAGAAGAAAGATTGCCCGAAGTGTCTGACATTGCAGTTTGAGTTGGACGGTGTTTTACACGTTCTATTCACCGGCTCAAACGTCTTAATAGACCAGATAGAGAAATACAAACACGAGATACCGTTCGTAGCAACGCTTAAGAAAATAGACCGATATTATACATTCACTTAACAGTAAGGAGAAAATATGCCACCGCACGACGATATAGTATTGGCTCATGAAGAACGCTTTAAAACAATTTTCAATAGGCTCGATAAAGCAGACGAGCACGTAAAAGAGAGCGGGCCAATACGTACAATGGTTACGGAACATGAAGTAAAAATAAACGGCTTCCTTGAATTCAAGAAAGAACTGCGCGTGTGGGGTTTGGGAATTATTATTACCTTAGTTTTGGGTATTTTCTGGTTGGGTGGGAGATTCACGGTTTTAGAGAAATTAGAAGATCTTCATAAAACCGAGATAATGCATAAATGATTTACCACATGGGCTGTAAAAACAGGTGTGGTTGCATATTAACCCAGGAAGAATCTGATCCTGAGAAGAATCCGGGTCAACGTTGCCAGTGGTGTAAAGATAGAAATTTAAAGACTCCTGAAGAAGTAATTGAATACGGTCAAACAGTCGGTCAAGGACAGGAAAAATAGAAGATAACGCTGAAAGGCGAGAAAGAGAGGAAACGATGTTAAGCAAACTTTTAAGCGGCAGATTTATCTTTACAGTATCCGCGGCATTTGTATTTGTAATTTTATCGTTGAGCAAGGTTCTTCCAGTGGATAAAGTAACCGAGATATTGCTGATAGTGATTTACGCGTATTTTAACAGGACAGACAGAAATCAAAAAGGAGAGCAGAAATGAGACGTTACGGTTGGAAACCAGATCTCCCAGACCAGAGAGACTACCGCTATAAACGGTCATTCAAGCTCTTTCTTCCTCAAAAAGTAGATTTAAGAGGGTTTTGCTCTATCGTAGAAGACCAAGGTAATCTCGGCAGTTGCTCGGCGCAAGCACTGGCCGGTAACGTAGAACTGTTGGATAGAAAGATTGATGGCGAATATAGCGACGTCAGCCGGTTATTTATCTACTACAACGAGCGCAAAATAGAAGGAGCGATAAACGAGGACTCAGGAGCATTTATCAGAGACGGAATAAAAACGCTGGCTAAGGACGGGGTATGTAGTGAGAAGCTGCTTCCTTACAATATATCTCAATTTGCAAAACAGCCAAGCAATGAGTGTTACCTGGATGCGCTATGCAGGCGTATTTCATTATATGCCCGCTTATCCGGAGTAGCCGATATGCTGGTTTGTCTTGCCGATGGATACCCGGTTGTGTTCGGTATCGCAGTCTATGAATCCTTTGAAACTGATGAAGTAGCAAAAACCGGAGTTGTTCCTATGCCGGAAAGCGATGAGGTTATGCTTGGCGGCCATGCTGTCTTAGCAGTTGGCTATGATATGACTGAAAAGCGATTTATCGTGCGTAACTCTTGGGGCGAAGGGTGGGGTCAAAAAGGTTACTTCACGTTACCTTTTAAATACGTGGAAAAATTAGGTTCAGATTTTTGGACAATCAGAAAATAGGGGGGGGCAAAATGAAGAGACTGTCTTTAGCATTACTGGTTTTATTCGTAGCAGTGCTTTTTGTAACACCGGTTTTTGCCGACATCTTTGGGCCGCGCTCAACGGATATTTTTGACATCGGTAGCCAGAACAAAGTGTCATCTGATAAGGTTGGAGCTGCTGAGGCAAAGGCTAAACTGTCAATAGACGCAGACACCTTAATAGGCACGATAGGCAACATCATTACCTATTTAGGTTCCCGGGAAGGTTTTGGCTATGATTTTAAGCAAAAAGAGATAGTCAACCAGTTGGGAGCGACATTATATACAAAGTGGAATGCGTCTCTTGATCTCATCTTAGTCAATGTGGACGGCGTAGCTTTAGGGCTCGACTATAACGTGGGAGCAGTGCTACCTGTAGAGAATACCCCCATATTAAAATACCTGAAATACCTCTATGTGGGAGGATCCTACGGGACAAGATATATTGACGATGAATGGAAACAGTCCCCTATGGCTGACGTGCAGATTAAATTTACTTTTTAAGATGAAAACCATTAAATTACTGATCTGCGCTTTATTGGTAATCAGCTTATCCGGGTGTTCTTATCTTTACTGCAAAGGAGCTTGTGGTGGAAAGTCTTTTAAAGACTGCAACCCTCAAGCCGGATGCGCAGAGGCCCGGTGGTGGAAAATATGGGAATAAGAAAGTGAGGTGTTTATGTACTGGAAAATAATCGGTTATATTGGAGCAATCCTTTTAATCCTTGCCTTGACTGTCGGTGTAGGCGTTAAAATGACGCAGAAGGCAGAAGGGTATAAGGCAAATAATGACCAGAACTTCTACTCATTTGAGCCACACTTTTTTATTGGTGGGTGCGCTCGATATGATGCCTTTAGGAAGTCGGACGCAAAGGTAGAGAAAGAATCAGTCAAAAAGGTAGAGGTGAAAAAATGAATTGGTTCTTTATTAAAATAGGCTTAACCTTGTTATGCGCTGTATTATCTGGGTTCTTCTATCACTGCGGGGGCCTTGGTAAAGATAAGAGCGAAGAGGGATGGATACCTTTATTCCTGCGGCAGTCTTGGATGCGCGATTGGGTGATCCCGGCGTTCTCTCTTGTTATCTTGTTTACCTGGTGGAAACCTAATGTCTGGTGGGGCTATTTACTTAGTATACCTGCTTACGGCATCATGGGCGGAGCGCTAAGCACTTACTGGGACTGGTTGTGCGGTGAAGATAACTTCTTTATCCACGGGTTCTTCGTAGGCTTATCGTTCTTCCCATTTTACTGGGCCGGGCTGCACTGGTACATGATCTTAGCCAACGCTATTGTTTCAGGGCTATTGATGTGGTGGTTATGCGTTCGCACCGGTAAAGCGTGGCTTGAAGAAAACGGTAGAGGTTTTATCGCGGCAATTACAAGGTTATTACTTAGATAATTTTTAAGCCTGTGCGCGCTGACAAGGCGCTGCTCTAAAAGGAAAGCGTTGATACTGAGGGTGATTTTACCAATCCTGTTTATCCATGGAGAATAAGAACGTGTTAAATCACGGCGCAGGTTTAATGTAATTTTCCCCGGGCGGTGCCTCCCCGCCCATAAAGAGCCGGAGAATGTGGCCTAATCCTACCACGTGTTTTCTCCGGCTCTCTCCTTAAAAATCTCTTGTGAATTAAAGCAACTATGGTATACTATTTTCTCTATAGTAAGTAAAATAAGTCAATAAAACAGCTCTTTCTTAGTGTAGCAAATAATGTAGCAAAATAGTGTGGAATTGTATTGAACTATATGGAACTAAATGGAGTAATGTTGAAGCTGGTCTATCGTCGGATAAATAGCGAAATTGTCGTAACTTATTGATATACGGGGCGTGGCTCAGCTTGGTAGAGCGCTTGAATGGGGTTCAAGAGGCCGAGAGTTCAAATCTCTCTCCCCCGACATAGATTATCGTCGGGAATTTTTAAAGGGTTGTTTTGGAAGGTTTTAATGTAGCAAATAATGTAGCAATCTTTAGAAGTCAAGCTTGTTTATCTGCTTTTGACTATGATCCATGCTAAGATGGAGATACTTCATAGTCGTCTTTATATCTGCGTGTCCGAGCCACTTTGATACAGTAAAAATATCTACTCCTGCCATAAGCGCCTGAGTTGCAAAAGTACGTCTAAGCGTATGCCATCTTACCCCCGGCTCCTTCAAATGGGCTTTCTTAAGGATCCTGTCAAATAACCTGCGCCAGTTGGTGGTATCAAAACATAGGCCTTTCTTCTTCCTAATAGGCTGCAGGATTGACTTTAAGCGGTGATGAAGGGGAATTACCCTGTTTCTCCGGCTTTTAGTCTTAAATCCTTCCCTGTTGGCTATAGAGATGGTTTTTCGAGCAAAATCAATATTCTCCCACCTAAGATTAAACATCTCTTCTTGGCGCGGCCCAGCGTAGATCCCAGTAGCAATAACAGGGTATAGGGTAGGCTTGCCATCTGCGTATATGGCGCGCGTACGCGAAACCTTGAAAAGCTTCTCAATTTCTGTTTTAGAAAACGTTCTGATAGTCTGCTCTTCCAGCTTATAATTCTTTACCTCTCTTAAGATGGCATTATCAGGGGCTATGTTTCGGCTTGCGGCATACCTTAAGAAGAATTTAATGCTTGCGATTATATGATTAGCTGTGTTCTTGGAGACAGCTTTATGCCCATGTTCGGGATCTCCTTTAAGCCGGTAGTTAAGGTATTCCTGCAGTCTAACCTTATTTATCTGAGCAAAGGTATTTATGTTTCCCCAGTCAAGGAAATATTTAACCGTATTATATTCTGTTTGGTTGTGCCCTGGAGTCCTGCGGCTTGACATGAAGTTTTTGTACTCTTCCAGTACCGGCCGGCAAAGATTGTTTTGATTAGGTAGGATTGACTTACCTTGCAGCAATTCCTGGTCTTTCTGGGCCTTTAGGAATAAAGCAGATGATTTGTGTCGCGTTTTAAGGCTTATGCAATAGTGCTTGCCGTTTTCCCGGAAGGAGAGCCAGTAGATCTCTTTTCTGCGGTAGAGGGATGACATCAGGTTACCCCTTTAAATAACTCAGATTGAGTAATTCCGAGGAAGCGGCATAGCCGTCTTCTTTGCGTAGTATTAGGTTCCTGACGGCCTTTCTCCCAATAAGAGACAGTGCTCTCAGCTACTTTAGCCCCCTTGCCAAATTCCAGCATGGTTAAGTGTTTTTCTTTTCTGAGTATCTTTATTCTGTCTTTTAGCTCCATCTGGCTACCTTGATACACAATAATTGCCCTCACAATATGAGGTAGTTATCATCTTGTTCTGGTTGACCACAAAGAAAGTTTTACACCCATGCTCTACCTGTTGGCCGCTTAAGGGGTTAACCTGACCATTGGGCCATATTTGAACAGGGATTGCCATTGCTGACCGGCTTTCATAGACATATACCGTATCTCCTTCAGGAGTCATAAAAGAAGAAGAGGGATTCCCCCAGCTTGAAAAGAGTTCACTTGAGCTTTGTCCTACCATGGCACCTAATTGCCGTTCGTACTTTGTTTGAGTAGCGCAGCCGGCCAGAAGTAATATTAAAATCAGCAAGGCAGCTTTCTTTAAACGCTTGCGGTTCTTTATTACAGAGAAGATAATCCAGGCCCAGCCTGCTATAAAATAGGGGATAATGAGGTAATGTATGGCGAATCCGAGAAGCCAGTAGGCTATAGTGAAGCCGGCAAAGCCAAGGACGGTTAATACGATAGGGCGTATAGAGATCTTGTTTAAGTCCATTTTACTTACATAGCGTTAGTAACGCCTGCCTCTTTTCTGGTGAAAGGTTAGGGATACACTTTAAGAAAGCCTTAATTGTGCTCTTAGCGTTTGGATTACTTTTATAAATAAGGAGTAGGCCTTCGACTGCTGCGCTGTCTTGAAGAGCCGCGAGTGTTTCCGGATTTATTTTAGAAGAAGTGCCGCCAAAGAGCTCAGCTTCAGCAATGTTAAAAACTTCACAGATTTTTTTTCTGTGAGGAGAGCTGACAGAACGAGTCCCTTGTTCCCAAGAGCCAACGGTTCTTTTTTTTGCACCTATTTTTTTAGCGAATTCTTCTTGCGAGAGATGGTGCTTTTTCCGTAAAACTTTAATGCGTTCTTTTATGTCCATACCAATAGTATAACCTATCTTTTTTTATTGTGGGAATAATCCCAAATCTGTAAAAATTATACCTTCCCCATATTTTTTTGTCAATCATTAAAAGGTTATTCATCGTCGTAAAATATGATTTAGCTTTTTAATTACAGGATTTAATCTGTAAAAAAAGCTTGACAGATTACACAAATTGTGTTACCTTCTCTTTGGATGTGGCAAGAGGTATTTTTTTTGACGTGTTGATGACACAAAAGGTGTAACAAGAGAGGAAAGCATGAAAAAGGTCGTAGTAGGTAAATTTAAAACTAAAGAGGCGGCACTTGAAACCTGGCTTAAGGGTGCAGGTATTACTCAGACTCAATTAGCAAAAGAAATTGATTTTGATGATGGTAACTTCTCTAAGATGGCAACGAATCTTCTTGAGCCATCAAAAATATTTATGAAAAGCTTGATGATGTATACCGGCTACGGCTGGGATGCTTTATTTGAATTAGACAGAAAAGCAACATCAGAAGATACGGATAAATAGGAGGAACTCTTATGGGTGGCCCTAATAGTGGCAGACGTAGTATTAAAGGGCAGGTAATTGAATTCATTCTTGACGTTCAGGTAAAGCTGAATAGATTTTTACGTGAAGACCTTAATAGCAGCATGACGCGCGAAGAATTAAAAGTTAAGGCTAATGAATATTGGGCGCAGGTAAAAGAGATTCAGACAAAACTGGAAGAATTAAAAGAGTCTAAATCAGACAAAAAACTGGTGAAGGCTCAAGGGATTGATTTTATTTTAGGGGTTCAGGCTATGTTTAACCGGCTTGTGAATGGTGGCCTTGAAAGCGCTATGCTTCATGAGGAATTGGAAGCAAAGGTACAAGAGATTTGGCAAGAGTCAAGGAGCGTTCAAGAAGAACTGGAGAGGATCTAATATGTCAAGCGAATTTATAGGGGTTGAAGAAATAGCGGTAGAGTTACACCTTAGCCCCGGATACGTCCGGAATAATTGGCCAACCGTGCTTCCTGGGCTAAAACCACAGAAGGCAAACGAAAAACAAAGGAAATTATTGTTTCGCAGGGATGAGTTTAAGGACTTAATTTTACAGCCAAAATAAGATGCCTAACGAACTTTTTGACGAAGAAGAGCAGTACGATCCGGATGACCCTGGACACGAAAGAGACATTAGAGAGGATTGATATGAACGATTACTACAGGCAAAGGATAGAAGAATCCCCACTTAATGCAGTAGCTGTGCTGGGGAGCATGGCGGCGGCAGGGGTTCTTTTAGTTTTAAGGGCGATATTTCATTAACGGGATTGGAGGAGACGATGATTAAGAGACTTGTGATTAAGGATTGTTTGGGGATTGAAGAGCTTGCTATCAATCCCGGTAAAGTAAACGTGATATCTGGCGGTAATGAGCGAGGTAAAACTTCAATTCTTGAGACTATAGAAAAGGCCCTTTATAACACTAAACGCCGCGCGCGCTTTGTGCGTACGGGTGCAGATAAGGCATATATTGAACTGGAAACTGACAACGGGATAAATATACGCCGGACTGTCAAAGAGGATGAAGCCGGTTTAGATGAGGGTTCGGTTAAAGTAACGCAGGGTGGGGTGCCGGTAAAGGCCCCTGAGACCTTTCTTAAGGATCTATTTGGGACTAACGGAAAGCGCGGTAAGGATGTATTCGCATTTAATCCAGTAGACTTTATGCAAAAGAAAGATACTGAGCAGACGGATATTCTGCTTAGCCTTCTGCCAATTACAGTAACATCGGACGAAGCCCTAAAATGGTTTGGTGAAGCTCCAAAGGTAAATTACGAGAAGCACGGTCTTCAGGTATTGAAAGCTTTGGAAGAATGGTTTTATGAAGCAAGGCGTGAAGCAAACGCCAGACTAAAAGCTACAGAAGATGAATGCGCTGCTGTAGCAAAAAGGTTGCCAGATAACTACGAGGTAGGAATCTGGGAGAAGGTAAACCTCGGCGAACTATTTGCAGAGCTCAACGCAGCTCAAGAAACGAACAGAGACATTGTAGAAAACCGTAAGGTAATTGAAGCATATCAGGCTGAGGTAGAGGCTATAACCAATAAGTACGGCTTGCAGGTAAAAGAGGCCTATGAAGAGGAAGCCGCTGATTTAAAGAAAATAAAAGAGGATATTGAAAATCAACTAAGCGCCATTGGCCAAGAAGTTGAGGATATCAATAGCCAGATAAAGAAGCTTGAGAAGCAGAGGGATGATCTCGTATCAAAAGCTGACGTATTGGTAAAGGTTACTCTCAAAGAAAGAAGCGGAACTATTGCTGCTACAACCTTGGAGAAAACAAAAAATATTACCAAGAATAAAGAAGAAGAATTTGCCCGTCTGAAAACCAAAAAAAAGGAAGCTGAATTTTTCCTTGACGTTCATCAGCCTATTGATATAGCCCCGATAAATAACCGCTGCACAGAAGCCGAATATATGAAGTCATTTATTCCTTTAGCCAGAGAAGTAGATGGGTTAAGGAATAGGATGGAGCAAGAACTTAAAACTTCCCTGCATTACGATAAATGCGTAGAAACCGCCAGACTTAAACCGCATGATCTGCTTGCTACAGTAGAACTGCCGGTTAAGGGCCTTGGAGTTGATGGGCGCGGGATTGTAACGATAAACGGTTTGCCTTTGTCAAATCTATCCACAGCCAAACAAGTAACAACCTGCCTTGATATTGCCCGAATTCTCGCAAAAGATAATCCGCTTAAGTTGATCTGCGTGGATAAGCTTGAGCACCTTGATGAAACTGTCCGGGCAGAATTCCTGCAGCAGATAGAGGCAGATAAAGAGTTTCAATTCTTCGTAACCATTGTTACGGACGGAGAATTACTCGTGGAGACTAAATGAAGAAACATACTCCGGGCCCGTGGGAATTTCATAAAAATAAAAGCGGTATCGCTATTCTTCACCCCTTAATAAACAAAGAGGGTGACTATAAATGAAGTTATTACAAAAGTAGAGGGATAAATTTCGCGGGGTAGCCAAGCGGAAAGGCGTCCGGTTCATACCCGGATAAGCGTGGGTTCGATTCCCACCCCCGCAATAGATAGGTGGTGAGGTTCTCTAACCAAGAGCTAGAAATAAGAAGGCAGCAATTAGGTCAGCCTACCCACACAGGCGCTGCAAGCAAAGGATGGCCGAGGGGATATGCTCCCCATGAAAAACGGAGTGGTTTCCATACAAGGAGCATGTCACCGAACTAAAAAGGAGTTGGTAAAAATGGATTGGACAAAAGAACAGATAGAGGCGCGTAAAACTTACATAGGCGGAAGCGATGCCGCTGCAATTCTTGGTCTCTCCAGGTACAGGACACCCCTTGAGGTATGGGCTATTAAAACAGGTCAAGTTACTCCGCTTGATATTTCCGACAATACTCCTGTAAAGCTCGGTAATAAGCTTGAGCAGGCCGTAGCTGAGTTTTTTATGGATGAGACAGGTAAGAAGGTAGTGCCGGCTGAAAAGATGTTTTTCCATCCAAAATACCCATTCCTTGGTGCAAATATAGACCGTCTCGTAGTTGGTGAGCCTGCTGGGCTTGAATGTAAAACAGCCAATCAATTTAAGATGAGCGAGTGGCAGGTAGAAGAGATCCCGCAAGAATACCAGGTGCAATGCCTTCACTATATGGCTGTAACCGGATTGCCTATTTGGTACATCGCAGTGCTTATCGGCAACACATCTTTTCTGTGGAAAGTTTTTGTCAGGGCAGATGCAAAGGTTAGTCTTCCTGATATGCCGAAAGAGTATATCAATGTGGTTGCTCCAGAGACTCTTAATAACATCGTAGAAAAAGAAGTTTATTTCTGGAATACCTTTATCGTCCCGAAGGTTATGCCTATGCAGGTAACCTCACAAGATGACGATATTCTCTACCGGCTTTATCCGAAAGCTGCCAGCGAAAGCATTATAGAGCTTGGTGATGATGCCAGCCGCGTATGCGAGAGCCTTGATTCTATGCAGGCGGACTATGCGGTACTTGAAAAAGAAATTGACGAGCAAAAGAATACGTTGCGGGCAATGCTAAAAACTTACGAAACTGGCGTAACCGCAAAATACAGGATTACCTGGAAAAATCAGAAAGAGAGGAGGGTTGACGTCGAATTATTCAAGAAAGAAGAACCGGGTTTATATGAGAAGTATGCGAAACCAAAAGACAAACGAGTATTACGGATTTCAGTGAAAAAGTGAGGAGGAACAAATGGCTAAACAAACAGATGTAGCGGGAGCGATAAGTAAGGCGACAGATCAAAAGAGTTTAGAGGCGTTAATCAGGGGGGCATCTAAGGACTTCGCCCAGACACTACCGGCATTTATGAGTCCGGAGAGGCTTGTTGGAATAGCATTGACATCAATACGGCTCAACCCTGAACTGCTTAAGTGCACGCCGGAAAGTTTTATGGGTAGTTTATTTGTGCTTGCTCAGCTTGGACTTGAGCCTATTGCTGGCCGCGCATATCTCTTGCCGTTTAAAAACAGGCGTAAGGTAGGCGAAAACTGGGTGGTTATTCCAGAGGTACAGGCGTTAATAGGGTATAAGGGCTTAGCTGAGTTGTTTTACCGGCATGCAAGCACGTTATCCATTGAAATGCAGACCGTACATGAGAAGGATCAATTTGACTACAACTACGGTACGGATAGCTTTATAAAACATAAACCGGTACTGGGAGACCGCGGGCCCGCAGTAGGATATTACGCTATTGCCAAAATGAAATCCGGCGGCTGTGTATTCCGGTTTATGTCTAAAGTGGAATGTATAGAGCATGGTAAGAAGCATTCCAAGACATACGATAAGGATAAGAATGCTTTTTATCCAAGCTCTCCTTGGGCCAAGGATCCTGACGCGATGTGCATGAAGACGGTTTTGATACAGTTGGCTAAGCTTTTGCCTCTTTCCGTTGAAATGCAGCGCGCCATATCCATTGATGAGACCAGCCGCGAATACCGTAAAGGCATTGATAACGCTCTTGATCTCCCAGTTACTACAACTTGGGAAGAGCCGGCAATAGAAACAACTGGAGCTCCGGTAAAAGAAAAAAACAATGATCATCCGGCTCCGATAGCATCACCTTTACCAAAGAACATTCTGATTACGATTGAAAACTGCAGGAAGAAGCTAAACAACGACGAGAAGTTTAGCGCTATTCTGGGCAGCTTTGGTTGTGAAAAGGTAGAGGAGATACAAAATATTGACAAAGCTAACGAGTTAATTAGGGAAATAAGTAAGGCATACGCAAGCCAATAGAAAGGAGATATATGGTAGAGACTATTCAGCATTATAACGCAGGAACAAGGACTTTTGCTCAACCGGTCAACCAGAAAGTGAAAAAGCTTCTTGAGTTAGGGTTGATTAGCAGAATTACTGATGGTCTCTACCAATGTCTGCCTATTCCGGGCTACAACATAACCACCTATACCATAAGAGAACTCATGGGGCGTTTGACTTGTAACTGTCAAAGAGGACGTAAAGAGTTAGAGTGTAGCCACGTTCGGGCCGTACGCATTTACCAAGATCAGGTTGAACATATCAAGCAGGAACAGCTGCATCTATTATAACCGGAGGAAGCATGTTTAATAGAACGCTTATTGTGGGAAATTTAGCTAAGGATCCTGAATTAAGATTTACTCCGCAAGATACCGCAGTTTGCAATTTAAGAATAGCTTCAAATCACATTATAAAGAAAAAGGACGGGCAGGATAAAGAAGAAGTGCTTTTTATCACTGCTACCGTCTGGGCTAAGCGCGCGGAAAACTGCGCTAAATACCTTAAGAAAGGTAGCCACGTATTTGTTGAAGGCCGGTTAGTTACTCGGTCATGGGAGCAGGATGAGCAAAAAAGGTCAGTTATAGAGCTGCACGTAGAAGATATCCAGTTCCTTGACAGAGTAAAAGAAGGAACGTCATCAGAGGAAGAACCGGGAGATTAACGTGGCCAGAAAAAGACAGCTTGATCCGGAGTTTTTTACGGATGAAGAAATAGCGGTTTTTCCTTATGAAGGTCGCTTGTTTTATGCAGGAACATGGTGCAACTGCGAAGACACCGGAATTTTTGAGGTTAAGCATAAAACCTTAAAGGCCCAGATATTCCCACACGACACTATAGATACAGAACCGCTATACAACCAGATAAGAGACGCGAATAAATACATAGAATATAAGGCAGGGGAAGCAATCTATGCGTTTATAAAAGGATTCCACAAGAGACAGAAAATTCAATGGCCCTCAAGATCTCGTTTACCGCTTCCCCCCGAACCCTATCAAAGCATGATTCCTCAAAAAATAAGAGAATTAAACACTTCCTCATTGAACACTCAAACAGTACTCATTGAGCCCTCACAAAGAATAGAATTGAATAGAGTAGAAAAGAATAGAGAAAAGAAACAGCCCTATTGGGCTGCTTTTAAAGAAAATTCTCAAAAACAGATGGAAGAAGTGAGTAAGGCATTCAATATTTACAGGCTCTTAGGGAAGCTTAAAAAAATGAGAGGGATAGAAGTACCTGAAGAAGTTGTCAACAGGATTTGCACAAGCTATATAAAAAATAAGGCTGGGATTAAAAAGCTTTGGCCGTGGTTTTTGGTAACCGCTAAGAAGGAGTGGGAAGCTTGGCACGTTGATCAGCAAATTAAAGAGGGCGAGGAGTGGAAAAAGGCTCCGGTGTCTCCAATTATAGCCCAGTTATTAGCGGGGATGAAAATAAAATGAGAAGATTTGGATATCGCAATAGAAAATTTGGCGGAGAAGAAAGAGTACTTATTCGCAAACACGAAGAGCAGACGCTTCAAGAGTGGTACGTATTTTTACTGAATTCTTGGAGTGTTTTGTTTTGCGCTTCTACTCAAGGCATGAAATTGAGTAGGGGTGTAGCAATAAAGCTTAAGCGTATGGGTTATAAAAAAGGCTTTCCTGATGTGATTATCGATGAGCCGCGCGGGGGGTGGCATGGAATGAGAGTAGAATTAAAAATGCATAGCTATCCCAGCGCAGAACAGAAAGAATGGCGGAGTGAATTATTGAGGCGTGGATATTACTCAATTATTGTACCCGGGAATTTTGATTTTCGTGAAGCAAGAGAATATTTAGAAAAAGAGACAAGCCGTTATCTCTTGGGACAGATTAAGCGGCCAACACCAGAGCAAACATGCCCGCACTGCTTTCTGGATAAGGCGATCCGCAATCCTTCTGGGTATTGTGATCACCTTTACTATCCTGATAGCTGCGAAGTTTGCCAAACAATAAGGAGAAAAGAGTGAAAATATTTAACGTTGAAATATCGGAAGAAGTCAAGGCGGTATTGAAGGCGGGAAGGGTTGCGGGAAGTAACTATTATTTACCTGGTGAACAGCTTGAAAGAAAAATGTATTTAGAAGTAAACAAAATACTTGAATTGCTCGGCGGTAAGTGGAACCGCTCTGCTAAGTGCCATATTTTTCAAGATAACATAGCCTCACAATTAAAAGAGGCCTTAGAGGAAGGTAAGGTAATAGACAAGAAAAAGACTTATCAATTCTTTGAGACCCCCGAAGAAGTAGCTATGGAATTGATAAACCTTGCTGAAATCTTAGAGGGTGATGACGTTCTTGAGCCAAGCGCCGGGCATGGAGCAATAGCAAAATATCTTCCCAAAGGAAGTACGCTTATTGAAGTAGATAATGAAAAGTGCGCCAAATTAAAAGCGTTAGGTTTTGCTCCTATCTGCCAAGATTTCTTAACTTATACAGAGAAAAAGTTTGACAGAATTATAATGAATCCGCCCTTTACCTCTGGGCAAGATGTGAGCCATATTCTTCACGCCTATTCTTTACTTAAAAAAAGTGGACGCGTTGTTGCGGTTGCGCCTTCAATGATAACGGAAAAATTACAGAAGAAATATAGAAAAGTGCAGTCTTTGATAAGCGAGGTAATTGATTTACCGGATTGTTCTTTTGAGGAAAGCGGAACGAAGGTCAATACTAAAATCATTATTCTAAACAAGGAGGGTTAAGTGAAGGAAGAGATCATTAAATTGCTGGAGTTAACCAAACGCGAAGGAATGGATCAGCTGATAGAGTGGCTTATTAAAGATGGATTTTTTGAATCTCCAGCGTCTACAAGATTCCATGGTTGTTATTCAGGCGGTTTGGCTACGCATTCGTTTAACGTGTTAAAGAACCTTAGAAGGTTTATTGACGAGCTTCATTTAGAAGTCCCGGTGTATTCGGTTGTCATCGCCGCCCTGCTTCATGATGTTTGTAAGATAGGGGCCTATATCGGAAAAGAAAAGCCGTATTCTTTTAACAAAATGCAGCCTGCAGGCCATGCTAAGTTATCACTGGAAAGAATCAAGAAGTTTATAGAGCTTACTGAGCTGGAAGAGAAAATGATTCTTTACCACATGGGCGTTTATGGCTTAGTGGAGTTTCAGGATCCAGGGCAAGAGCATAAAGGTGAGTATAACCTGAGAAATGAAGGGATGGCTAACGCTTGGTTTCATCATCCCATTGTTAAGCTGATGTATTTTTGCGACGAGATAGCTACACTTCAAGAGAAAGCTGAGGAGGCAAGATGAATTTAAGGCAAGCAGTGGCTACCTACGAAAAAGAAGCATTGAAACTTTTTAAAACGGGAGAGATTGGACTGATAGGTTTCTTGATGCATCATAATAAATATACAAAAGTTACTATTGTTAGAGATTTACGCTCTGCCCGTAGGAAGGAGTTTCTTCTTCCAATAAGAAGACAGTTAAAAAAAGAGTTTAAAAAACCAGAGAATATAAACCGAATAATGATGGTAGTAGAAATTTGGAACTGGGGAGAAAAACTCTAAATGAGAGTAGCTCGAATTTTTCCCAGTAAGACGAAGTTTTCTCCAAGCGATCCAGACGCTTATTTTAAACATCCTCAGTTAAATACTCCACATTACGACTTTGCTCTTATATCAGTTGCATTCACTTGGGATATTCCTAAAGCAGAGGAGCTTGCAATACAATGGCGAAAGCATGCTGAAGTAGTGAAAATTGGCGGGCCAGCCATAACCGGAGAAAGCAGGGAGTCTTTTAAAGCCGGCAAATTCTTAAAATCCGGAGTCACTATTACTTCACGTGGCTGCGGAAAAGTAGGCTGGGGGCCAGGATATTGCAAAAATTGCCGAGTAAGTAAGGGGTTGATAGAGTTTGATGATTTTCCTGAAGGCAATATCATTCAAGACAATAACTTTCTTCAGTGTAGCGATACCCATATAGGCAAAGTTTTAAGCATGCTTGAAACCCAGCGCAGGATAAAATTCGCAGGCGGTCTTGATAAATACCTGATAACGAAAAGATTTGTTTCAGCAATTAAGGATTTAAGTATAGAGGAGATTTTTTTGGCTTGCGATAATATAAGTGAGCTTGAGGCGTTAAAAAATGCCGTAGCAATATTGAATGAAGGGGGATTTAATCGTCACAAAATATATTGCTATACGGTAATTGGCAAGGATATGCAAGAAGAAGAGGTCAATCTCCGAAAAATCTATGAAGCCGGAGCGACTCCTTTCGCGCAACTCTACAGGGATCCAGAGGGGAAAATAAAATATTCCCGCGATTATAAGCTCTTTGCGTGTGCTTGGAGTAGGCCAGCGATTATCAATACAAGAGCTAAGAATAATTGGTCAAAAATTAAACATCATAGCGCATTTCAATAATATATGAGCAATATTTACTGTGGAGACGCCAGAGTAGTTTTAAGAGATATGCCAGCAGAGTCAGTAGATTGCTGCATTACCAGCCCCCCATATTATAACCTGCGAGATTATGGAGTGGATCCGCTGTCTTGGGGTGATGGTTGGGTTGGGTCTTTAGGGCTTGAGCCCAGCGTAAATCTTTATATCAATCATCTTTTGGAAATTACCTTAGAAATTTGGCGCGTATTAAAATCTCAAGGGACTTTTTGGTTAAACATAGGAGACACTTATTGCAGTCAACGCCCTGGTTCCCGAGATCCGCAGCGCTGGCCCAAGCAATCCAGAAACGACCACAGAGTAAAAATATCAACTTACGGTAGAGGCGTAAAGCCCAAAGAGCTCTTTCTTGTACCAGCCCGGCTGTCTTTGGGCCTGCAGGAGCAAGGTTGGTGGGTAAGACAAGATATAATCTGGAATAAGCGTAATCCTATGCCGGAAAGCGTGAATGACAGATGCACAAAATCTCATGAGTATATATTTCTACTTACCAAGGCCCCAAGATATTATTCTAATTTTGAATCTATAAAAGAGCCGATGGTTGAATATGAGAGGTTACGGCGACTAAGAGAAAAGGCTAAAGGTTTAAATACGGTTTACAATTTAACAAGGGATGGCAAAACAGGTTTGCAGGATCAAGGTCAGGATGGAGCATGCAGAACAAATGCTTGCCGGCAAAGATTAGCTGAGAAGGGACTCCGTAATCGTCGTTCGGTTTGGACTACTTCGGCCGCGCGTTTTAAAGGCAATCACTTTGCTACATTCCCCGGGAACCTTATAGAGCCAATGATTAAAGCCGGTTGCCCAGAGGGGGGGGTAACGCTGGATCCGTTTTGTGGCTCCGGAACTACTGGGGAAGAAGCAATAAAGCTTGGGCGTAGCTTTATAGGCATAGATGTAAAACCGGAGAATGTGGAAATATCTAACAACAGATTATTCAAAGAAAGGAGCATTAAGTGAGCAGAAGACCGAAAGCAATAGGTGAATTCGTAATTGTGCAGTTGATTGAAGAAGAAGGCGGAAAAATAGTTGTGCCGGATATCGCTAAAGGGGTAATAAAATCCGGTTCAGTGTTCCGGGTGATAGATGTAGGCGCGCAGTGCAAAAGCGGAATTAAGCGTAATGATCAGATAATCATATCCGCGCCAGCTTCAACTGAGTTTGACTACGAAAAAGAGCATTATTTTGCGCTACCAGAGGCCCGGATAGCCGTGGTGCTTAGATAACATGGCTTTAGAACCTACTGGTTTTTGTTGGAATTGTGGCCGGCAAATAGGCGAAGGATTGTTATTCTGTCCTGTGCCTAAGAAATGTGAAAATCAGTATAAGAAAAAACAAACGGCTGGGATAAGACAGGGTAAGCGCGCCGGGTACGGAGCAGCTGGGAGCATGCACTAATATGCTATGCAAAGAAGCTATAATTTTGCTCAAGCAGGTTAAGGATTTAGGCTATAAGGCTAATGACTGGGAGAAGGGTTTTATCTTGAGCATATTGACATTGGCGCAAAGAGATCCGAATAAACCCTTAAGCTATAAGCAGTCTACAGCTACTGAAAACATCTATCGGAAAGCCGCAGGCGGTGGTAGCTATGAAAAGAGACAATACGGATATAGAAGGCCTTAAAAAAGGAGACTAAGGATGAGAAATTTAGGTACTAATCCAGTTTTAGGTTTTGCTCAAGCTATGCAGAAAGAGCTTGATGAAAATTCTCACAAGGGCACTTGGAGAGTAAGGCAGCCAAGCTGTAGCCCAGAAGCGCTGCTTAAGAGGCTGAAAGAGGAGACAGCTGAAATCGAAGCCGCCATTGCTTTAAATCAGCCTGTTGAAGAAATTATAGCTGAATGCGCGGATGTAGGAAACTTCGCTATGATGATAGCGGATAATTATAAATAATCCAGTGCGTGCCGGTTGTGCAAAAATTGGCGATAACCTAAGTAACTTTTGCCTTTGGGCCACACAAGAAACCCGGGAACCTGCAAGCCGGTAGCCTGGCCAAAACGGGAGGGGTAGATGGTTAAGGTGATCAAGAATGAAGAGAAGCCGGAAACAAAAGAGATATTGGCTGAAGCTATTGTCAATATCGGTAAGGCAGTAGGAAGGCTAAAGGACAACAAACTGAACCGGCGCGGGATCGTAGTCTTGCTGCAGGACGCAACGCATTATCCCAAGAGAACAATAGAGGATATTCTTGATGCGTTACCGCGGCTTGAAGGATGGTATTGTAAATAATAATTTTGGGGCTGTTGAGCTGGAATCGTCCGGCAAGAAAATCTTGTGGCTGACTGCCTTCGCGCTAAAGTCACTATGCAAGCGATAAGCACCTTGCCAGCCCTACTAAATGGAGCAGTAATGAAAAACCTCTGCGATACCTGTATTTTTAAGAAGCTATGTAAGGAATCTGATACCGAGGTTTTTGAGTGCGATTATTATAAAGGGGGAGTTATGGAAGAATTAAAAATAATATCGTCGGAGTTACCAGTCTTGCAGATTGGGCTAAGCATTAAAGATAAAAAACTACTTAAATCTTCTAAGGTTAGGAAGTGGTTAAAGGAGACTGAGCAGGTAGTAAACAAAGAATTAAGGAAACCGGAAGCGCGTAAGAAAATTTCAGAGATTCTTAATTTTGGCGCTTCTATAGATATATTTTTGGGCGGTAGCGATGCTGTTGAGGCACTTTTAAAAAGGGGTAGAAAATGAATTTACTCTGTAGATTGGGATTGCATAGATGGAAATACAGAACAACAGTGAATCCGATTACGTATCTTATGTTTGGGATCAAAGACTCCACTCGTTATTGCGAAAGATGCGAGCGAATAGAGAAGGCAGTAATTATTGAACAATCGCCGTTTCCCCCTACATGGGATAAGGTTGGAGTTAAAAAAACGAAGGGGGTAGAGGCTTGACCTCTGAAAAAGTTTATGAGTTGATGAAAAAGAAATTTACTACCTGTCACTGGGGACAGGTTTTAGTTCCTGAATATACTTATGGATCTCTAAGGATTGACGCTATGCTTGTGGACACAGAGCACCGCTGGCTTAGAGGTTTTGAAATAAAGGTTTCACGCGCCGATTTTATACAAGACTGCAAATGGCAAGAATATTCTTGCTTTCTTTCTTCGCTGTGTATAGTTTGCCCGGAAGGCTTAATAAAAAAAGAGGAAATACCTAAGCCGTTCGGGTTGGCGTACGTGAAGGAAGAATGGCCTTATATGAGTTATATATCTAACTGCAAGAATTTTCAAAAGAGAGAGGCATTGGCTTGGCGGAATTTATATCTAAGCGTAATTGAGCGGGAATTTATAAGGTTGGGCTGTCCTATTTAACTTGACAAAATGACAAGTTTGTGATAAGCCGAGATTAACGAAAGGGGTAGAGTAAATGGGTAACCGGCGGGGAAGGTTAATAAATCGTATTAAGGCATGTGTAGCTATATTAAGAGGGTTTTCAGTGGTTGTTGGGTTTAGGATTAAAGAAGCAACCTTAAAAGCAAAACGGCCTTATTTTTATAATAATGAGATTGGCGAGAGCGTTAAGTGTAACGGCGTGCCTTTAATAGAAAGCATAAGGGTGTTTAAACCATGAGCAAAAATCTTAAAGAGAAAAAACAAAAAAAAGAGTCTCGTTCTCTTACGTCACAGCAAGAGGATTTTTGTTTGCAATATATTAAAGATTATAACGGCACTCAGGCAGCTATAAGAGCAAAGTATTCAGCGCATACAGCTCAAGAGCAGGCCTCTCGGCTGTTATCAAATGTTATTGTGAGGGGAAGAATCAATGGATTACTGGAAGAAAGATTTAAGGTTGTCAAGCTTGATGTGGACAGGGTTTTAAGGGGTTTATTAAAAGCAGCGGAAATTGATATTAGGATGGCTTATGATGAAGGCGGAAATCTTTTGCCGGTAAAGGATATGCCTGAGCCTCTTGCAAAAGTAATATCAGAAATAAGAACAGAAGAATTATTTGATGGCTATGGCAAAGACCGTGAGCATATTGGTACGGCAAAAACAATAAAGGTTGTTGACAGGCTGAGGGCTCAAGAGCTCTTGGGTAAACACTTAAAGATGTTTACTGATATCACTGAACATCGAGGTTTAGAAAATCTCGCAGACCAATTAAAGAAAGCAAGGCAAAGAACATGCCAGAGCTCGACCGCGAAGAAGAAATAAAAGCCGAACTTCAGCTTGTTGAAGATATGGCTTCATTTGAAAAGGATCCGTACGGCTGGGTTCTTTTTTCTTTTAGGTGGGGCGAAGATGAGCTTGAGGGATTCAAGGGCCCGGACAAATGGCAGGAAGAAGTCTTAAAGTATATTCGGGATCAACTGCAAGCCGGTAAAAAAACGGTTCAGGAGGCAGTAAGTTATGTTGTTCAGATTGCGGTGGCTTCAGGTAACGGGCCGGGTAAGAGTGCTTTAGTTGCCTGGATTATCCTTTGGGCTTTATCAACCTTTGAAGATACGCGCGGCGTTGTAACTGCCAACACAGAGACTCAGCTGCGTACCAAGACGTGGGCAGAGCTCAGTAAATGGTATAGACTCTTTATTGCCAAGCACTGGTTTGAGCTCACAGCTACAGCCATATACGCCAAGAGCAAAGAGCATGAGCGTACCTGGAGAATAGATCAGGTGCCTTGGAGTGAGCATAATGTTGAAGCTTTTGCCGGCTTACACAATAAGAGCAAGCGAATACTCCTTGTTTTTGATGAGGCTTCAGCTATTCCAGATAAAATATGGGAGACAGCAGAAGGTGCATTAACTGACTTAGGCACTCAAATATTATGGCTTGTCTTTGGAAACCCTACCAGAAATACCGGCCGCTTTCGTGAATGCTGGGGAAAAATGCGGCATCGCTGGAAGCAATGGCAGCTTGATATTCGCAAGTCAATGCTGGTTAATCAGCAGAAGGTTCAAGAGTGGATTGATGACTTAGGCATTGATAGCGACTGGGTGCGTGTGCACGTGCTTGGGCTTTTCCCTAAAGCCGGAGATCTACAATTTATTCCTACTGATTTAGCAGAGGCAGCCCGCGGCAGGCAGATTGAAGCGCATAAATATAATTTTGCTCCTAAGATAATCGGCGTTGATATGGCTTGGACTGGCGGCGATGAAATAGTTATTGGTATACGGCAAGGCTTAGTATACCGACAGCTGCAAACCTTTCAGAAGAATGATAATGACGCTTTAATAGCGGCAGCAGTGGCCGCTTGGGAAGACAAAGAAAAAGCCGATGGAGTTATTATTGATTTAGGTTACGGCACAGGCGTTTATTCTTTTGGCAAGCAGATGAATCGGCAATGGCTGCTTTGTTCCTTTGGCTCTAAATCAACAACGCCCGGATATGCTAATAAGCGCGCTGAGATGTGGGGCAAGATGAAGAAGTGGCTTGAGGAAGGCGGTTGTGTTCCTGATGATCAGAAGTTAATTGACGATTTAACCGGCCCAGAATCATATCCAAACTTAAAAGGCGAGATAGTTCTTGAGTCAAAAAAGACAATGAAAGAAAGAGGCCTTGCTTCACCAAGCAGGGCAGATGCCCCTGCGATTACCTTCGCATTTCCCATTACGAAAAAGAAGTCTAATGAGCAACCCCAGTTTGCCAAGAATGATTACGACCCCTTTGCGAACAAATAAGACTTGACAAAATGACAAGTAGATGATATAAAATAATTACGCGTGAGGTAGCGCCTCACAAATCATTTTAACCAATCTGTGCACAGCAGGTTGGTTATTTTTTTGGGCTGTTCTCGTCGACGAGCGGGAACAGCCTGTTTTTTTAACCTCAAACAAAGGAGCGAAATATGTGTTTCGGTGGCGGAGATACCCCAACTACCACAACATCTAAAACAGCAACGCCTCCTCCTTCAACGGCAATAAAATCTTCCACAGACCAGACATCGGCTAATCTCGCAGAAAAGAAAAGACGGCAGGTTGCAGCTGTTAAATACGGTATAAGCAGCACAGTTAAAACTTCAGACTCCGGAGATACATCGGGAGTTAATCTTCTTATGCCTGCAATCTTAGGCGGCCAGAAAACTAAGTTAGGATAAATATGCCTGAAGCAGTAGTAGAAAAAAAGAAGGTCGGTACAGGGTTACTTAGAGCAATGTTTGAGCAGCGCGTTTCTGCAATGAAGAGCGAGGCTCAACGTTTTTGGCCCACCCTTAAAGATATCAAACTTTATGAGGCCCCCACACGGGGCTTTTTTGATGATCAGCCAAATGACGGCAAGGCTATAGACCATAAGACGCTTTTGGATGAGCACCCTCAATATTGCAGTAGGACTCTTGGATCCGGTATCTCAAGTGGTATGACTTCTCAGGTTAGGCCTTGGTTCAAGCTTGGTGTTTCTGACCAAGACTTAATGGATAACCAAAACGTTAAACTATGGCTTGATACTGTAGAAGAGCGTATGCGTAATGTCTTCCAACGCTCAAATATCTACGGGGCCTTGATTTCATTCTTTGAAGAGCTTGGAAGCTTTGCGACAGCGGCAATGTATATCGGCGAAGATTTTGATTCTGTTGTCAGAGCCAGGAATTTTACTGCAGGAGAATATTTCTTAAGCGTTGGCCCGGACGGAAGAGTTAACGGATTCGCGCGTGAGTACTGGATGACTGTTGACCAGCTCGTTAAAGAGTATGGCAAAGACAATGTAAGTGATACCGTCAAGAAATCCTATGAATCAAAGAGAGCAGCGGAATTAGGGCAGTGGATTAAAGTAATCCATCTCATTGAAGAGAATGATGACCGGGTGCCGGATAAGGCAGATTTTCAGAATATGAAGTACCGGTCAATTCAGTGGGAGTCAGGATCCCCCGCAGATACTTTCTTACGCATAGGCGGTTATAACGATTTCCCTGTCTTGACTGCTGTCTGGGGAGTTACCACTTCAGCTGATATTTATGGCAAGGGCGCTCCGGGCTGGCTTGCTTTAGGTGCTTCTAAAGGCCTTCAGAAACTGCAAAAGGATAGATACCTTGCTCTGGATTTACAGCTAAAGCCCCCACTGCAAAAAGACGCTAACGTGTCCGGAGAGGTTAACACTGCTCCTGGTGGCATCACAACTTCTTCATCCAATCTTCCGGACGCAGGCGTAAGGCCTGCATATCAAGTTCAGATTAGCCTCGCAGATGTAGACAAGAGCATAGAGAATACGCGCGCTTCAGTGAGCAGGGCTTTCTATACCGACTTATTCCTTATGCTTCTTCAGTCAGACCGCAGGCAGGTAACCGCCGAAGAGATTGCAAAGAAGTATGAAGAGAAATTGATGATGCTCGGCCCGGTGCTTGACGTGATTGAGGATTTTCTTGATCTCTTAATAAGCAGAACGTTCTCAATAATGCTCGGACTCGGAATGATACCGGAAATACCTGAAGAGTTGCAAGGTCAAGATATCAAAATAGATTTTATCTCCGTTCTTTCCCAGGCTCAAAAGGCTATAGGGACACAGGCTATTCAGGAGTTGTGCCAATTCGTTGGTGAGTTAAGAAAAGCGTTCCCAGAATCCGGGCCAGAAGACAAGATTGATGTCGATGAAATTATAGAGACATTTGGCGAAATGAAGGGTGTTCCGGCAAGGCTTATACGAAGCGCTGAAATTGTAGCTGCCATGCGTAAGGCTAAACAAGAAGCCTTATTAAAGCAGCAACAGATGCAGTCAGGCATGCAAGCAGCTGAAGGCGCCAAGACTCTTTCTCAGGCAAAGGTTGGAGAGGGGACTGCTCTTGATGCAGTGATTAAAGCTTTAACCGGTAAAGACGTTCCTCAAAAGGTTCAAGAAAGTAAGAAACAATGAACGCTGAAGAGAGAAACAAGAAAATAGCTGAACGGGATAAGCGACTTAGAGAACGTGAGCTTAGTGATATTGTTAGAGTTTTACGTTTAGCTGAAGGTAGACGCCTGATGTGGCGTCTATTGAGCGTATCCGGTGTGTTACGTAATCCTTTCGCCGGTGATAACAGGACAGATTATAACTGCGGCAAGCAATCAGTAGGTCAGGTTTTTTGGGCCGATATAACCCCAGAAGCTTTTCTGCAAATGCAGAATGAATATAAATCAGAACAAGAAAGTCTTAAAAAAGAAATTCCTTCGGAGACAGACGATATTTAATTGATTCGTATATCCCCGACAGGAGCAAACAAAGGAGAGAGAAATGCCAGAACCAACAGTAGCACCCGCAGCAAACGAAGTTAAAGAAGACGAGAGTTTACTTGGTGGCGAGAATAAGGCTGAGGCCTCTGGCGCAGCTCCGGCTGCGGCAAAGACAGCAGAAGAAATAACCGCTGAAAAGGAAGCTCAAGCAGCAGAAGAGAAGCGAATATTGGAAGCGGATCCGGCAACCTTGAATGATGCTGAGAAAACCAAAAGGACTGAGCTTGAGAGTGCCAAGGAAGAAAAGCGTCTCCTTGATACTCCTAAAGATCAGCTTTCAGCTGAAGACCAGGTTAAGCAAGCGGCGCTTCTAAAGGCTAAAGAAGACGCGAGAAAGTTAGCGCAAGGTAAAGGCGCACCTGAAGCCTATACCGATTTCACAGTGCCTGACGGGATGAAGGTTAACCAGCCGATGCTTGAGGAATTCAAGACAATAGCTAAGGAGTTAGACCTCTCTCAAGAAAAGGCCCAGAGGTTAATTGACCTCCAGGTAAAGCATATTCAATCCTTTCAAGATGGTTTAGTTGAAACGTTTAACCAAACCAAAAAGGAATGGAAAGAAGCAACTATTGCTGCCCTGAAAGAAGCCGGCATTGTGGATTATCAAAAAGAGCTTATTTTTGCCAGTAAGGCGATTGAGCGTTTTGGTACTCCAGATCTGCGCAAGTTCCTGAATCAAACAGGAGTAGGTAACCAGAAAGAGATGGTTAACTTCTTTCTGAAAGTAGGTAAAGCCATAAGCGAAGATAAACTTATAGATGGTAAAAACAAAACAGGCGAAAAATCAGACGGCGCCTTATTCTACGGCGACTCAATGAAGTAGCCTAAAAAGAAAGGAAAGAACCCATGAGTACTATCGGCAATACGAATTTAACACTAATGGATCATGCCAGAAGGCTTGACCCGAACGGAAAGATAGCACGTATAGCAGAAATGATGAACGAAAAGAACGAGATACTTTCCGATCTCGTGTTCATTGAAGGTAACACGACCACAGGCCACAAATCCACAATACGTACGGGCCTTCCTACCGTTGCGTGGAGACAGATTAACAGAGGCGTTCAGCCCTCTAAATCCCAGACAAGGCAGCAGCTTTTTACCGCAGGGCACCTTGAAGGCATGGGTAAAATTGATGAATTGCTTGTCAATATCGCGGTTGACAAGGCGGCTTTCAGAATTTCCGAAAACGCGCCGTTCATTGAGGCATTGTCTCAAGAAATGGCCACTACGCTCTTCTACGGCAACGTAGAGACCAATCCGGAGAGATTCACAGGTTTGTCTCCGTATTACTCGTCTCTCGCCGCAGCCGTAGCCTCTTCCGAGAACGTAATAGACGGTGGCGCAGTAGCCGGCCAGACCGATGTTACGTCTATGTGGTTAGTAATCTGGGGAGAGAATACCATCCACGCGTTTTATCCCCGCGCAACTAAGGCGGGCATTACCCATAACGATCTGGGTAAGCAGCTCGTAAACGATGACCAGACTCCTGCAGGGCAATATCTGGCTTTCGTTGATCAGTTCTACCAGGACTTAGGTCTCTGCGTGAGAGACTGGAGATTCGCCGTCCGTATCGCCAACTTGGATATTTCTCTTTTGGCACAAGCTGGAGATCAGGTTGATGGTTCAGCTAACCTGATTAAGTTCATGATTCAGGCGATGAATAAAGTTCCGAGCTTAGCTTCTGGCCGCGCAGCGTGGTATTGCAACAAAGAAGTTAAGACTGCTCTGGATATCAAGGCGTACAACAAGAGCAACGTAAACCTGACTATCCGCGAGCTTGAGAACGGTAAACCCCTAACCACGTTCATGGGTATACCTATCCGTCGTTGCGATAAGATCCTGAATTCTGAGTCAATAGTTACAGCGTAAAAGTAGGTTACGAGTAAATAAGTAGTAGAGAAACGAACGTTAACAACGTTAAAAAAAGGAGAAATATCATGATTAAAGACGCGCATTTGATATTAGCTGAAGGCCAGTTGATGACGAGCTTTACCGGCGCCAGTACCAACGTCATTGACTTAAGCAAAGCCGGTGACGCAGTAGGTGAAGAGCTCTACCTTGTAGTCAGGGTAGGGACAGCCGGAGCGACCGCAGAGGATGACGGAACGCTGAATATCGCTATTCAGACCGATTCCGCCGAAGCCTTTAACGTTGCCGCGGTTAACTTAGCCGAGAAAGACCTCACTGAGGCCGAATTAGCGGCAAATACCATCGTCTGGAAGATTAAACTTCCTCCGGGCCTTAAGAGATTCTTAAGGTTGTATTTTACCGAAGGAAACCATGCTTTCACCGGCGGTACGATAGACGCGTTCTTAACACCGGACGTCAATATCGCCTAAACTAAAAAAATAGGGTATGGCCGGAATAACACTCCGGCCTAACCTACAAAGGAGAGACTATGTTTAAGAAAATATTTTTGACCGTTCTTCTGGTGTTCTGCTTGGTAGTAAGCGGGTGGTGCGCCGGGAAAGGAACAAATTTCAGTGAAGCAGATGTAAACGCTAACCTGAACACTATTTTTAACGTCCAGGCTGATTTTGTAAAGCTAACCGCCAGTAGCGATATAACTCTTACCGGAGAAATCCAAGGAGCCAATCCTTTTATTCTTGAAGGCGCGACTGCAAACGCATACGAAACTACGATTGCCGTAACCGACCCTACAGCTGACAGAACAGTTACTATTCCTAATGCCAGCGGTACGTTTATGCTCTCGTCTCTTGCAACTAATGCTCCGGATATTGTTAATTCAGTATGGGGCGCAAGCAATGCTTTAGTCTTTGAGGGAGCAACTGCTAATGAGTTTGAGACCAGTATAGTCCCCACTGATCCCACTGCTGACCGTACAATAACCATTCCTGACCGCTCGGGAACCTTACAGCTTCAATCAGCGGCCAGCGTTCTTACTCCTGCTGCTGCGGTAACTCTCACGGTAGGGGAATCGAATATCTACACTGACACCGTAACCGATAATGAAGACCAGACAATAACTTTCTCAGGCGCAGGCACAGCTGGCAGTGTAATAAACATTATATTTACTACTGCAGGCACAGCCGACGAGGTTATTACTTTCCACGCAACCTTAGTGAGTTCAGTAGGCACATTAACGCTGGGTACTGCCGCAGGAAAGTATTACGTGGTTACTTTTGTTTCCAACGGAACGCATTGGTTTGAAGTTTCAAGGACAGCAGTTCAAACCTGATAAATAAAATCCCTTAATTCTTGAGGGCAAACAAAGGAGGTAGCTGTGGCAAAATATGAGGTTTTAAAAGATTGTTACGGGTTCCGGAATTCTTTTTATGAGAAAGGCCAGATAGTTGAGGCTGATCCTAAAGAGAATCCGCCAAAGCATTTTAAACTCTTGGACGGGAAGTCTTCAGCGGCACCGGCCCAAGAAGCTTCGGGTCAACAGGAGCCGGCAAACGCTGCGGAAGCTGCGCGTTTAGAGCTGGTTGATGAAGCCAAGAGCCGCGGTATTAAAGACGCGGAAGTGTTGAATAACGACGAATTGCTGGAAGTATTGGCTAAAGATATAAGCCAGCAGAAGATTAAAGCCATCGTTAAAAAGGCTAAAGAAAGACAGAAAAAATAGGTTCCTTGGGGGGCTACTTTTCGGTAGCCCCCTTAATTCTTGAGGTATATATGGCAAAGACGGTAGATAATTTAGTAGTTTGCAATGTAGCTCTCGGGCACCTGAATGAAGACCCCCTTGACTCTTTAGAGGACATTACCGATAAAAAAGTTAGGACTCTTAATCGTATTTTTCCATTCTGCCGCGATACTGTTCTTAGGGCCAAGAATTGGGGATTTGCCAAGGTAAAGAAGCTTCTTGTTGAGATAGATGACCAAGAGATACCCGGATGGAGTTATGTTTATGCTATTCCCGCGAAGTGCCTGTGCGTTAGGAAGGTGTTTCTTGATACAGGCGACCCTGATCCGAAACCTATTGAACACGAGAAGGTATTCATACCCGAATTAAATCAAGAAGTCATTGCCTGTAACTCTGAAGAAGCCTACATAGAATTCACCTATCAAGTTACCGATGTTTCAAAGTTTGATACCTCAGCTGCTATGGCGTTATCTTTTCTTGTAGCAACTCATGCCGCAATTTCGCTAACAGGAGATCAGGATAAAATGAAAACCATGCTTAGCGTATATTTGTCAATGGTAAGTGATGCCGCCAGAATAAATGACGGCGAGAGCAATGTAAAGCAGAAACAAACCTCATCTTTTGAGGACTCAAGATAGGAGATAGCTATGAAAAGCTTAGGAACAAAAAGAGACAATAAATTTATTGACCACCCTGCATCAGAAGCGGATTTCCCGAAGGAAACTTTTCCAAAGGTTGACTTGCCGTTGTCTTTTATTGAGGGCAAGGACGTTAAGCGCGACGATGAAGTAGAGATAAAGATAAAGGCCCGGATATGCGGCTACGAAGACAATGAATGGCGCAAGATAGTTACCTTTGAGTTAAAGGAAGGCGAGATAGTAGGGAAAGACAAGAAAAAAACTAAAGACGGAGAAAGTACTCTTTTAAGCTAATATGGCGCAGAAAATAGAAGTACTAAAGCCGGCTTTTACCGGAGGAGAGTTTGCTCCAAGTCTATGGTCACGCATAGACCTGCAACGTTATGGTTCAGGTTGCCGCAGGTTACGCAATACTTTTCCTCATCCTCATGGCGGCGCGTCTAATAGACCGGGCTTTTATTTTATCAAGAAGCCAAAATACAGTAATAAGAAATGCCGGGGAGTAGGTTTTGAATTTTCTGCCGATCAGGTATATTCAATAGAATTCGGAGAGTATTATTGCCGGTTCTATATGAATGACGGACAGCTCATAGCTCCGACGACAACAGCGGCATGGGTAACAGCCACAGTTTACTACATAGGAGATTTTGTTAAGGTAGGCGGAGTTATCTATCGCTCAAAGACAAATCATACCTCTGGCGCTGGCCACGCAACCCCTCCAGGCAACGTTACTGATTGGGAAGCTTCAGACATTTACGAAATAGAGACACCGTACGCTGAAGATGATCTGGAAGACCTTCAATTCACTCAATCGGCTGATGTACTCTATGTTACCCATAACGATTTTTGCCCCCGGACTATTACAAGATATTCTCATTATAGCTGGCGAATTGCCTTGTATCCGTTTGAAGAAGGCCCGTTTATGCAGCAAAACATAGACGAGGATTTAACTCTTACCGCTAACGCTGTGACAGGCAGCGCAATCACGCTTACGGCGAGCAAGGCATTATTTGAAGTAGGTCACGTAGGGGCATTATTTAAGGTTGAACATAATATAGAAAGCCAGTTTGTTTCAAAAGCATTTACTGCCGTCGGAGAAACTACTTCTATAAAATGCGGGCCTAATGGCACGTGGCGCCTTGTTACACATGGAATCTGGACAGGCACTATTAAAATAGAGAAGTCAATAGACGGCGGCACAACTTGGTCTTCCGTAAGGAGTTTTACTTCTTACGATGGGGACATCAACCACAATACGTACGGGGATTTTGATGAAGATGATGCTGTTCTTGTCCGGGTAAAATGCACTATTTTTACAAGCGGAACGATAAACGTTGATTTAAGCACAGATGCTTTTACGCAGGTCGGGATAGTAAAAATAACCGCATTTACAAGCGCGACAGTGGTAACTGCGGAAGTATTGAAGGAAGTCGGAGCGACTACAGCAACGGAGTTTTGGTCAGAGGGTTCATGGTCGGAAAAGAGGGGCTATCCGGCTACTTGTATGTTTGAGCAAGACAGATTAGTCTTTGGCGCAACGAAGTCTGAAATTCTTGGTGTCTGGAGCACAAAGACAAATAATTACATAAATTTTGGCAGAAGCGACCCCTTGGTTGATTCTGATGGCATAAGTATCCGTTTACCCAGCCGGAAAATGGACGCCGTAAAGAGTTTTATTTTATTAGGGGATATTCTTGCTTTTACGTCTTCAAGGGCGTGGAGCATAGGCTCATCATCTGAAGGAGTCTTAACTCCTACAACCGTTTATCCAAAGCTTCAGGAAGGCCGTGGCAGCTCAAAAGTCTTGCCGGTAGTGATAGGCAATAGGGTTATATACGTTCAGCCCATGGGGACAGTAGTTTGGGACTTAGGATACGATTATATCTCGGACGGCTATACAGGAGATCCTTTAAGCTTACTTTCAAACCAACTCTTTGAAGGGCATAGAATTATAGATATGGCTTACCAGAAAGAACCCGATAGTTTGGTCTGGTTGGTAAGGGATGACGGCATGCTATTGTCTATGACCTATCTTAGAGAGCAGGAAATTGTTGCCTGGGCTTGGCATGATACCGACGGACAGGTAGAGTCTATTTGGACGATACCCAATGCCACTGTTGGATATGATGAGGTTTGGGTGGTTGTAAAACGCGGTACAGAAAGATTTATTGAAAAGATGGTTAAAAGGATGATCTCAACGGATCCGCGCAAACAATTCTTCGTAGACTGCGGGATAAGTTACGATAACCCTATGACAATAACCGGCGCGACTCAAGCCAGTCCGGTAGTAATTACCACTGAAGAAGCGCATGGTTTCTCAAATGGCGACCTCGTAGACATCTTGGAAGTAAAGGGTATGACTGAGTTAAACGGAAAAAGGTTTAAGGTTGCCAATGTTTCCGCCAATGCTTTTGAACTTACTGACCCGGAAGACGACAGTGATATAGATGGCACAGAATATACAGCCTATGAAGAAGACGGTGAGGTTAGAAAGACAATCACGACAGTCCCTGACTTAGATCACCTTGAAGGCAAAACCGTTTCAGTGGTTGCTGATGGCAACTGGATAGAAGGAATGGTGGTTGAAGACGGAGAAATAGTGTTATCTAACCCAGCTTCAATTATTCATGTGGGCCTGCCGTATATATGCGACGTAGAACCTTTGGATGGTGATATCAATACTGACGTTGGGACGACCCACGGGAAACTTGCTAATGTTGCAAGGTTAAGAATGCACTTTCTTAATTCAAGAGGCGGTTTTATCGGCTCTTCTGAAGATAACCTTGACCCTATAAAGATAGGACGTACCAGTGAAGCAATAGGTGAACCAATAGAGTTATTCTCTGGTTTTCACGAGCAGGCAATACCAGGTGGCTACAAGAAGAGCGGAAGGGTATTTTTTAGACAAACAGCGCCTTTTCCTTTTACTATTTTATCAATCGTTCCTGTCACAATTCTTGGCGGTTAAATGAATTACTACAATAAAAACGGAATCATAGTAAGAAATTCTAAAACAGGAGACGTAGAAGCAATGAAGGATAACCTGCGCCAGTCAGACATAGATGAGATATGGGCCAGTCATCATCATACTCCAGAAGCGGCTCTGCGCTTATCTGTTGAAATGTCATTTAAGTGCTTAACTATTGAATATAAAGACAAGGTTATTGCTATGTTTGGGGTAGTCCCTGCGACGTTGTTGGCTGAGAGTGCGACGGTATGGCTTTTAGCAACTGATGAATTTAAGAAAATCAGCAAGGCTATAGTAAAAGAAAGCAGAAAATTTATTGACCTCTTTCTTGAAGTATACCCGACGCTGGAAAACTATGTAGATACTCGCAATGTTCAGTCTATAAAGTGGCTCAAGATGTGCGGCGCAAAGATAGAACCCCCTGAACCTTATGGTATAGATAACATTCTGTTTCATTATTTTACTCTTAGGAGAAGATAGCGATGTGCGACCCGGTCTCTTTAACTGTTACTGGTTTAGTTGTTACCGCCGCAGCTGGTGGTATGACGGCTTACGGACAATATGCAGAAGGGCAATCCAAGAATAAATACTATCAATATTTAGCGGACGAGAATGAGCGCGAAGCAAATGCCTTAGAAAAGACAGCAGAGAATCAGGTAACTCTCGTTCAGGATAAAGCGGCCAAGGATGCCAAAGACCTCAAGAATTCAACAGCAAAAATCGCAGGAACGCAAAAAGCGGCTATGGCCGCAGCTGGAATATATGGGGTAACCGCTGAAGACATTGAAGGAGATACCTTCAATAAGTCAAAACTTGATGAAGCTAATATTAGATATAACGCAGATATTGAGTCGTGGAATGTAAACACTGAAGCAAATGAACAGGCGAATGTTTTAAGATCTCAGGCTGGTTTGTACAAATTCGCAGGCAAAGAAGCTAAGCGCGCTGCAGGAATAAACATGACCTCAACTTTATTAGGGACAGCCGGATCTATGTTTTTAATGGGTGGTGCCTTAAGCGGTGCCGGTAAAGGTGGTTCTTCTACTATTACCGGCGGCAAAGGCGGGAAAGTTATTGATACCCAACAATTCGGAAAGACCTGGAGTCCTTATAAGCTTAATTAGGAGAAAAGTATGGGTATTAAAATCCCAACATACGAAAGAAAAGTAGATACAGTCGTTCCCAGCCTATCCGGCCCTTCCCGGCTAAGGCCCCCTGATGAGGCGTTTGGTGGGGATTCAGGAAGAGCACTGCAGAATCTCGGAGCGGTAGGGGAGAAAATAGCTGAACATATCACAAGAATAGCTTACGAAAAGCAGGACATGGAAGTTTTAAATCGCGAAACTGCTTTCCGTCAAGATTGGCAGAATCGTCTTTACAGCAAAGATGAGGAGACGGTTAAGGATGCTAACGGCCAAGACATACAGCGTCCAAGAGGCTATTTAGTGCGTGAATTAGGGCATGCTGATGGCGTAACCAAAGAGGCTGATACTACATTTCAAGACGTAAAAAAACAGTACCTCGACGGATTGTCACAGTATCAGTATAACAAGTTAGCTCCTGCCTTAGACAATTATTATTCTTCTGTACGCAACGGCTTGGTAAGCCATGAAGCAGATCAATACAGGCAGAACTTAAAGAATAGCATTGAGTCAAACATTACTCAAAAAACTAATGATGCGGCCACAATTAGGGATGGGAAGTCTTTAGGGTTTGCAATAGACGATGCGATTAACTCTGCCATACCCTACAGTAGCCGGTTCGATAAAACTACGAGAGAAGTAAACAATGAAAAAATAGCAAAAAAGATTATTGAATCATCCACTATCTCTACCTTAAAAAATACCGGCAACCTGGAAGCCTCTCAGGGTATCTTAGACAGCGTAAAAGATAAAATCAGCCAAACCAGCTACGATGAATTAAAGTCCAAGATTGTTAAGGGTTATGATTCTATGCAGGCAGAAGCGGAGAAAGTCCGGTTGGAAAGCAGGGTAAAAGACCGGTTTAACTATATTGGCCAGATCTCCAATGGTGAGTTAAATTGGGAAAACTCTGCTGACACAATAAAGAACGTTGCCACTAAAGACCCGGAATTAGCTGAGGCAATGAAGAAAGTATTTGATTCTAAGGGTGGCGGGTATCTTGCGGAAGAGCTCGGCAATGAGGGATTCCAAGACTTAGCAAAAGATATTTTTAGTGCGAAAGACACCGAGAGTATCAGTAAATTCTTAGTCCAGGCTTTAAAAGATAACAAGAATATAAGCCGCGATAGGTTAGCCATATTAGTTGACGCAGCTACCGAAAGAGCTAAAGAGTTGCCTTTATCGTCGGGAAAGAAAAAAACTAATCAACCCCGCGGCTTTTGGAATGGGGCTTGGGATGCAATTCAATTAACTAACCCTCTCACTGCTCCTTTTGTATTGATGAATACTATTAAAAGAGCAAAAGCAGAGAACGCCCAAGGCGAGCAGGTTATCCAGATAGCGCATGACGAGATCAGGAAGCAGAGGTTGCAAGATAATCCGGATATCACAGCGTTCCCGGCAAAAGGAAAGCTTTGTTACGATAAATTTGGCAATAAAGCAATAGTTTATCCTGATGGCAGTTTTGAAGAAGTAATGAATAAGGCAGGGGATTTTACGCATAAAGAGCAGCGGGAGAAAAAGTAGTTGGAGGAAAAATGCCTTTTGATGTTACCAGTGCTATCCCAATAAAAGAAAATGAGAACGGCGCAGAGGAATTAGATACTGGTTTTGATATCGGCTCTGCTAAGCCGGTGTCTTTACCGGAAGAGGTTACTTTCCGTGCCTTAGATACTGCTAATGTCTGGATGGATTCGGCTAAAGCGTTATTCAGAGGCGTAGAGAGGATCCCGGCAGGGCTTGGTTCCGGAGTAGAATTTTTAGGCAAGGACATGACAGCTGAGGCAAAATCAAAGACTATTCCCTTAGTGCCATTCCCCGGATTAAAAAGTATTCCTTGGTTACGTATGGAAAAAGGCAAGACCAGTAAGGCCGGGGAAGCCATAGATAATTTTTTTGCAAAGTTTGGTGATTCAATAGCAGAGGTAGGCGGAAAGGTAAAGAATTTTTTTAATGAAGCCGCGAATAAAGGCATAGAGAGTCCGAATCCTGCAGTGTTGTTAGGCTGGAAACATCCTTTTAGAAAAACAATGTCTTTGGCAGCTGAAAATTTCCCTATGCTTGGTGTAGCTGCCGGTGTTACCGCACTTACAAGATCTCCCGTTGCCGGCGCAGCAACGTTCTTTCCTGCTATTTCTGGTGATATGTACGAGGAATCAATCAAAAACGGCGTTGATCCTCTAAAAGCCACAGATTTAGCGGTATTAGATGGCGCCGTACAAACTGCCCTTGAAAATACTGTCTTGGGTAACTGGATGAAGGGCGGACACATCCTGAAGAGAGTATTTAGAACTGCCCTGCAGGAAGGCCTTATTGAAGAAGGCAGCCAGCAGGTATTTGAGAATTCGCTTAAGATACTTAATTGGAAAGAACCGCGCCCTATCTTTGACAGAATTACTGATGGGTTAGCAGAGAGTATTTTAGCCGGTGCCGTATCCGGTGGCGCCTTGGGCGTATTTGAGGCCCCACACATAGACGATATTCGCTACGATCTACATAGCCAGGTTATTAACGAAGGAATAAAGCAGGGATTAACTGAGGATGAAATAAGCCAGACGATAGATAAGGTTGATGAGGTTATAAATAAGACAATCGGCTTTGAAGAAAAATCCCCCGTTCCTCTTGCTGTCCGCCTCAAAGACGGTACGGTTATTACCGACGAGACAGCTAATATGCACGCCGATATTGTTACCAATAACGATGTAAACCCCGATGACGTTCAAGATGTAGGGATTATGGATGCTGAAGGTAAGTATCAGGCTATGAAACTTCCTGATAGTAAAGGTGGCGCGCCTTTAGATAGTTTACCGGAAGTACCAAAGGAATTATTAGACAAGACAAAAAAAATAATATCAGAAGCTGCATTAACTCCCAGAGAAGCCGCGGCCGATTTCATTAAGGGTTATGTTTTAAGAGGCGATGCCGTAGAGAGTTTAGCCAATATGGGGACTGCGGGAGGTAAATACTCAGCTCAAATAGGCGGTTATGTAGACGACAAGAAATTAGGTAACGACAAGATAGCTATTACAAAGATTGGCGATAAGAAGTTAGAGAAAGCAGAAATATTCAGCCTGAAGGAATTATATAGCGAGATAAAAGCATCTACGCCAGTCGCAGAGCCCGAAGAATCGGATTTATCCGAAGAAGATTGGCTCAATAATGAAGGACAGGAATATGGGAAGTTAGACGAAGAACTATCCCGAATCAAGAAAGAGAAACAGACTTCAGAGGTTAAAGCCCGGACAGAAGAAATCAACAAACGGCAAGCAGAGCTTCAAGACCAATTTATTGAGAGAAACAATAAAAAAGCCTCTGAAGAAACCAATGAAGTTTTGAACAAAAAAGGGTTAAAGCCGATAACCAAAGAAAATTTTAACCAAGAGAAAAACCCTTTGCCGGTTGACCAGATAAAGGTTGATGAAGAGTTGCTCTTTAAAATAAATAAACTGCAGGAAACGCTTGGTAAGCAGGTAACTATTAGTAGCGGGTACAGGACTAAAGAATATAACGAGGGTTTAAAGAAGCGTGGATATAAGCCAGCCGAGAACAGTACTCATTTAACCGGCCGCGCAGCAGATATCAAGATCAAGGGAACTGACTTAACTCATGAAGAAGTAGTTAAGGCTGCTCAAGATTTAGGTTTGGCTGTAGAAGATACAGAGCAAACTCCTTATCATGTTCATGTTGAAGTACCTACCCAAGGCAGCGAAACCCCCTTAATCAAGGCAAAGAAGGTTACTAAGGCTAAGATTATTAAGAATGTCGTTAATATACTCTCTGAAGATGTGGAGCATGCTAAAGCAATGCGCCAGCAGATTGTTGAAGGAGAAGCCGGCAAGCGCATGCCTACTGAGTCCGGGCAGTGGATTGGAGTTGCTTCAACATTCCCGGATTATTTTAGAGATAAAGGCTATACCAAAAAGAATACCCTTGCTATAATAGACAAGGTATTAAATGGTAGCCCTGTTACGCAGAAGCAGCAGGCGGTATTTGAAGATTTAATAAATGGATATAAAGAGTCTCTGCAAAAAGAGTCGGAGGCCCTTGATAAGGAGGTAACTGATGAAAAATTCCGCGAAGAGCTTAAAAAGCAAGGTTATGACGAATCCGAAATTGAGCAAATTGTTCGTATCGCAGAAGAGGAAGCACAAAGTGAAATTGCTGCTGAAGGCGTTGAGTTAGCCGGCAGTAAATTATTTAAGACCGATGAAGAAGTTGAAGCATTTATTGCCGATGTAGAAGATAAGGGCGGACAGGCTGAGATAGTCCGCAAATCCCCCGAAGAAACAGAAGTAAGTTATATCCTTCCAGAAAAGCAGTCTTCAGCATTTCCTTCAGTATCACCCGAAGAAGAATCTAAAGCATCCGTATCAGGAAAATTAGGCGTTAACCCTAAAACTGTTCCGCCCGTTACTGCTATAGGTAACATGGAGTGGGAGAGGAATGAAGCTTGGAAAGTAAACCAAGGCAGGGATATTGCCGGTGTTTTTGAACGCGAGATAGGCCCAAAATTACAGGTATCCAAGCGTATGAAGAAATGGCTTGGCGTCTATTACCCTATGATTGGCGAAAATGGGCTTATCCGGGTAAGAAGTGTTGCCGACGAAAAAACCCTATTCCATGAGACCGGGCATTTTCTGGACGATGTTTTAGGTGATTATCAGATCTCCAAGAAAAAAGCAGTTAGGGATGAATTAAAAGCGGTATCTCAGCAAATGAGGCCGTTTGATCCTAATGCCGTATCAAAATCCTTTAAATCTTACCGGAACAGCAAGCCTGAACTCTTCGCTGACTATGTGGCTGCTTATACTATGGATCCGGAGATTTGCCGCAAATTAGCCCCCAATTTTACCGCACAGATAGAGACTACCATAGGCCAAGATAAAGAATGGCAGTACGTAATTACTAAACTGCGTGATTTTGAAACTGCAATGAAGCCACTAAAGGATTACGTTAATGCTTTGCGTAAAATACCTGAATTCGATAACGACCTTAAGGACTGGGTTGAAAAAGGTAATATCTTACAGCAGTTGTGGCGTGATAACGTCGGAGATAAGGCTTGGAATGTTTATAGCAAGGCTATAGAAAGCCTTGGCAAAAAACTTAACGCTTCTGCATTTTTTGAAAGAGGCGGACTTAACGACGCTGCAATGGAGATTTTAAGACAAAGACGTAAGCTTATCCAGGGCCAGCAGCAGAAATTAAGAGAAGAACTTATTGAACCAATAAGCGCATTGAATAAAGAAGACCAGCAGCATATCGCTGAAAACTTACAGAGATTTGGCGAAGCAGTAAAAGATACTGAGCTGGATAAGTTAACTGAAGGATCTCGCCAAGAATTAGCAGTATGGGGTAATGAAGCCAGAAAGTTAGGGCTTCTTAATGACGAGATATTCTGGAATAACGTAGGTCAATATTTCCCCTTCTTCTACGATACAAAAGAATTTGAAAAAAATAAGCGTAATTTTGGTTATTTTCCGTCTAAAGCTATCCGCGCGCGTTTTGAAAGCTTAAAGCACAAAATGACTGATGAGGAATTTGGCCGCAAAGTCTTAGAGGCGCAGTACGGAACTTGGCCATCGGCAAAGAAGAAGATTGCCGAATATTCTCAGGAAGAGTTAATTGAGTTAGGCAGGAACGCCAGAGAAGAACTGGGGCTTATTAAAACTGCCGCCTATCCTTTACAAAAGCGTTTGTTCGGAATGATTGAAATGATTTATACGGTTAAAGCGTTTAATACCATAGCGACTTTACCCGGAATTATAGGACATAAAGGCGTAGAAGGGTTCGACAAGATGCCTTCTGGTAAAAAATACGGGGTATTAGCTGAACAGTACGTTTCGGTTGATTTGGTAAAAGAGGTCTCTAAATGGAGCACGATGCAGTCTGAGTTTGGCAAAATGTGGAGAGAAGCTAATAGTTTATGGAAGCTATTTAAGGTGCCTTATAATCCCGCGGCTGTATCCCGGAACATAGTTACCAACGCTCTTATGTCTTGGATGGGGGATGTGCCTATTTATAATCCTACAGTAGCGGCTAAGGGAATCAAGTCATTTATAACAAAAGACGAAGCTTATAAATTACTCAGGGATAGAGGGCTTTACCATAATACTTATTCCGAGCAGGAATTAAAGTTGCTTGCTTTTCATATAGACGAGAATCCCAACAATCCTTATGAACAGTTGCAAAAATGGGCTCTGAAGGCCTACGAGGGGATACAGCTTCCGGGTAAACTATACGGTGCAATAGAAGATGCTTCAAAGACAGTTATAGCCCGCTATGTTTTAGATCAAGGTGGCTCACCAGAGGAAGCGGTAAAATTCGCCGATAAACTACTTTTTGATTATTCTCAAACTTCAGAGGTAGTAGGATACGCAAGGCAGAGCTTTTTCCCGTTTATTACTTGGTCAGCTAAGGTACTGCCGCGCTTAGTTGAGTTTGCTATACGTAAGCCTGAAAAATACATTTTGTTTGCTGCTACCATGGCAACGCTTAACGCTCTTTCAAGGGGACTGTTAGGTATAGGCAAAGATGATGAAGAAAGATTAAAGCCGGACTATATCCGTGGAAAATCAGTATTGTTATTACCTGGAAGAGACGCAAATAAAGATCTGAACTGGATAGATTTAACCTACTTTCTTCCTTGGGGCAGCTGGTATCCGGTTGAAAAAGGTAAGTTATCAATGCCGCAAACTCTAACAATGGGGGGAATCCTTCCAATTTTATACAATGCCTTTGTTTTAAACTACGATTCATTTACAGAGGATAAGATAGCCCAAGACTATTTGAGTGAAGATGAAAAGACGATAGAGAAAAGTAAATATGTTTTAAAAAATCTTGCTCCTCAAATCCTTTCTAATACTCCAGGTAGAATAATAAAGTCCTTTAAACCAGATAAATATGGACGAGAAATAGGCGTCGGGAGAACTCTATTAGGCGAACTATTTGGCGCTAAGATTGTTCCCGATACATCACCTTATCGAAATAAAGTAAGAAAATGGCTACAGAGGGATTTCTATGAAGGGCGGAGCGAAATCAGGAAGAAGCTAAAATCAGGCGACTTAACCAAGGAGCAGGCAGATATAAAACTCAGAAAATTAAAGGAGAGATTCACTAAAGAAAAAGGAGAGCACTAAAATGAAAAAGCTACTTGTTTCATTCGGGATTCTATTGATGGCGTTTGGTATTTTCTGTTCTTCAGCTTTTGCGAAAATATCAGATACTACAAACAAAATTACCTATAACGGTAACGGTTCTACCCGGAACTGGGACTACACTTTTACCATTAGCACAACCGACGGGAGTGATATTAAGATTTATAAAACTGATACCGCAGGGGCCTTAACCGAGATAACCAGTAATTACTCTGTCAACGTCAACAATGAGTATGTTACTTATCCGACGGTAGCTTCGGGACTTCCCTTATTGGCTACTGGCGAAAAGATAACCTTAGCTCGCGAAGAACTTCTTACTCAAGAAACTGACTGGAAAAACGGCGGGCCGTTTTATGCTGAAGACGTTGAAAAAGCGGTTGATAAGCTTACGATGATTGCCCAGCAGTACATTGAGGAGTTGTCAAGGTGCGTTAAATTTCCGATAGATGAAACTCCTACCAGCACTGACACTGAAGCCTATATTGAGATCCTTAGTGGTTATGTAGATGATGGCGAAGCTGCCAGAGATGCGGCAGTGGTTGCTAAAACGGCGGCCGAAACGGCTGAGACAAACGCAGAGACGGCTGAATCAAACGCCGCGCTCAGCGCAGCAGCAGCCTTATCTTCAAAGAACAGTGCGGATGCCGATGCCGTTGCTACCGCAGCTGATAGGGTTCAAACTGGCTTGGATAAGATAGCCACGGCCGCAGACCGCGTACAAACTGGTTTAGATAAGACGGCGGCATCAGGCTATAAAGATACCGCAACGACTCAGGCCGGTATAGCTACCACAAAAGCCGGAGAAGCCTTAGCGTCAAAGAATAGTGCAGACGCAGACGCTGTTCAAACCGCCGCAGACCGCGTTCAGACGGGCTTGGATGTTGTCGCCGCAAATAACTATGCCTCCGCCCTAAAAGCTACTTCAACCTCAAGCACAACTATAGGCACCGGATCCAAAACATTTACCACTCAATCCGGTAAACAATTCGCAGCCGGTCAATTTATTTTAATTGCTTCCGACGCTAACTCTGCAAACTATATGCATGGTCAGATAACAAGCTATTCAGGGACAAGTTTGGTAGTTAATGTTCTTGATATTGGCGGTTCCGGCACCCTTACCGATTGGACTATATCGGTATCAGGAAGCAGGGGAACGCAAGGCCCTACTGGAAGCATCTCTATTGTAACTGCTGCCGGTACAGTAGATGCCATAACAGCTGATTATAGCCCGGATATTTCGCTTGCAGATTTAACCTTGGTTGCCTTTGTTTCCTCGGGAGCCAATACTTCAACTACACCGACTTTTTCACCAGATGGTTTAACCGCGCATGCTATTACCAAACAGGGCGGATCTGCTTTATTAGCCGGAGATATTCCAGCTGCCGGTTATGTAGCACTCGTAGAATACAACTTAGCGAATACGCGGTGGGAGTTATTAAATCCGAGTAGCAAGGCGTATGCGGATACAAAAGCAAGCCTTCCTATGTTCCCTGGACTATACCAAAGAGACAGAGCCGATAAGTGGGTATTGAAAACTCCTTATAGTACAGCAGCCAACAGGTACACTATTTTAACTCCAACCTTACTGTCGGTTGCCATAAATGGGAATGTTTATTATATAACTTCTCAGACGGAAATTGACGTATCCAATGCGGCCAACTGGGATACT